>Ga0181554_1000033_pt1 | contig 113116 bp, 58 predicted proteins | sample 011ome_16_FD_145602 | JGI IMG/M metagenome (GOLD analysis project Ga0181554, IMG submission 145602) | Coastal salt marsh microbial communities from the Groves Creek Marsh, Skidaway Island, Georgia - 011503CT metaG (spades assembly) | ecosystem: Environmental > Aquatic > Marine > Intertidal zone... | reverse complement strand
TCCTCCTCTTCTTCTTCTTCGTCTTCTTCGCCCAACGATAAAGACGACGAAAGGGAAGAGGAAAAGGAAAAGGAGGGGTTTGTTCCCCAAAAAGGTGAAAAAAAGGAGGAGCAAAAAAAGGAAGCTGACGAGGATAAAATTTCGTCGTCTGCTGAGTTTTCTCAACATCAAAACTATTTGGCGTTTGATTCTCCGGAACTGCGCGTCTTATCCGAACGCATGCGTTTGGTGGAAATTGAAACGATCTTATTGAGAGACGAATACAACAAGATGGTCGTGAAAGCGATGCGAACGCCGAAAGATTTTATCGAATGGAACGAACGGAACGGGTTTAACGAGAAAGGGGAGAGTTTAGCGGAGAAGCAACCGAAGAAGAAACGGTTGGAAACGGAAAACGCGAAGAGCGCAGGCGGCGAGGCGAAGAAGAGGAGAGAAGAGATTGACGAACGCATACGAAAGACGGACGAGTTCTTGAGAGAAAAGATGAACGGGTCGTCTCTTTTACCGGAGGGGTTCCTCCAAAAGATGAGCAAGGTTTTGGGCGACCAGAACAGTTTGTTTTCATCCGTGGAGGAAATTTTCGAGAAACGTTTGGGCGAGGAGCAGTATAAGAAATATTTAGAAGAGAAACAACAAAAAGCAGCCGATGAGAAGAGCAGTATGATTACTAACGTGGCGTTGGTGAACTTGAACTGTGTGGAAGACTTCTCGCCGCTGTTTGTTCTCGTCTTTCACCACGGTCACAACAGCCCGGAACAGGCTGGTATTTATTCTTTGCAAGAAAAAGCGACGCCGGAGGAGTTACCGGTGGATACGATTTTGGCATTCATGACGAAGGAAGATGCGGAGAGGTACGCTAAATTACTCAAGTCATCATTAGGTACGGTACCGATCGTAGAGTCGGTGACGAAGAGCGAGTTGGCGCTGACGTGCAGAGTCGGCGGACATCGCTGCGTAGTTTCTAATAAAGGCTACGAGTTGGCGCCGCCCAAGGAAAGTTTACGCGTGACTGATTGGGAACGATCAAACATGTTGCGATCGGGCGCGTGGAGAGTTGTCGGCGAGGACGACACGTGCACTATTTCCGACGACGATTTGAGTTTAGATTGGAAGACGCAAGGCATGGAATTGATGGCTTCGTATAGAGAAGAAGCGAAGAGAGAGCGATTAGAAAACGCGCGAGAGAGATTAGAACGGTTATATCGTAAAGGAACTTTGGGAAAGAACGAGGAGGATCACACCGACCCGGACGATCACTCCGAGTAAGAAGAAAGAAGCAGAGAGGAGGAAGAGGAGGACGAAACGGACCACGTCTGAACAAGACGACGGTTTTACATTCATTCATTCATTCATAATAATATAAAACTTTGTATTTCAATCGATAATAATAATTAAATCGAAAGCTCTCATCACTTTTAAAATATTTACAACAATTTTAAGCTTTAGTCGCTCGAGAACGAGAGGATCGACCAGAAGCGCGCGCTTTTGTGGCGGGCTTTACTTCTTCCTCTTCGACGACGTTGACGTTACCAGCGTTTTCGTCGTTCTCTTCCTCTTCTTCTTCTTCCTCTTCCTCATCTTCGTCTTCGCTAAAGTCGTCTTCTTCTTCCTCCTCTTCCACCTTGACCTCTTTTTCTTTCTCGACCGGCTGTTCCGTCTCGTCTTCAGCTGGAGCAGCATCCGGTGCCACGTCCTCACCTTTACCTCCTCCTTCTTCCTCAACGACGGGCTTCTTCTCTTCGCCTTCTTGCATTTCTGCTTCTTCTTCCTCCTCTTCGCTCTCCGCCCGTATGACTTCGACCTCTTCCTTCCCTTCGGCTCTGGCGGAGACGTTGTACGCTGCCGCCTTCTCGGCGTGCGCTTCGGACATCTTCGCGTCGAACTCGTCGATGAACTGTTTGAACTCGGTCGATTTTGCCACGCGTTTCATCTTGGCAAACATCGACTGGAAGTTCTGCGTCGTCTTGGCGTCGTACAGGCACTCCTCGTACATTTTCCACGACTCGGTGAACTTCTTGAACGCCTTCTCGGAAGTCTTGAGCTGAGAGATGCAAAACGAAATGTCTCGCGCCGGTTTTGCAGAACCCGCTCGCGAGGCTTCCGGGAATCGCTGGACCAATTTGTCCGCCAACGCGTCCGCTTGCTTCTCTTTGTCGATGAATCCACACAATCTGCGCATGATGCGCTCGAACGCTTCCTCGGAAATCTCCGCGTCGCTGGAAAGTCTCGAGAGAAGGTCCGGCAACAAGTTGTAGATCGGGTTGCCGTGCTTTTTCGCGAGTTCTGCAAAGAACAAGCGCGCAACAGATGAAACGCGCGGGTCTTCGTCTTCCAAACATCTCGCCATGGCGGAGATGTGACCTTTGACTTTCATCATGTCGTTCAACACGAGATGCGCGAGCACCGTGACGGAGTGCTGGCGAACCTTCGACGACGGATCTCGCAGCGCGTTCCCCCACTCTTTCGTGCCGTACAAGTGCTCCGTCCACGGTTCCAACGCGTTCGGGAATCGAAACGCCAAATCGCCGAGAGCGACGGTAATCGCCGCTCGAGCGTGTACGTCGCGTTCGTCCTTGACGCGCGTGAAGAGCAGCGGCAAGTGCGTCTCGCAAAAGTCCATGTCCAATGCCATCAGTCGAGAAAGCGCCGCAACAGCCGCACCTCTGACGACCGATGCGCCTTTCACAACTTTTTCGTTCCCGCAAAGTTGGACGACAATCGGCGCGTACGCAGCGATGACGCCACCGAAACACTTCTTGTTTTTCTTTGAGAAACCGAGAAGTTCTTTCTCGGCGTCCTCTCTCGCGTTATCCAACGCGGCATCTTCAGCCACCGCACCTTGGCCAAGTGCCGCTGCTAACGCCGCTTCTTCCCCGGTAGCAGCGTTGTCGTCTTTTTGCGCCGCAGATTCTGCCGCCGCGTGAGCAACGCGGTCTCTCCCGATTCGCGCTCTGCGTACGGTACGCGCGAGACGTTCGCAAAACACCAAGTGGCGCACGGCACATTCGCCAAGCATCCAAAGAAAGCGGGACAAAGCCGTTCCAGAAACGTTCGAGAAGTCGTTGACGTTTGCTTCCTCTTCTTCTCCGCCGTCTTTTTCTGCTCCTTCCTCCGTGGCTTCTTTGTTGTTGTCGTCGCTATTAGTCGTCGTCGATTTCGCGCCAAACGTCGCCGTGGCGTGACTCTTAATCAGCTTCGCGCACCACGATTCTGGATCCGGATGCAACGCGTACACCGCCAACAAAGCTTGCTCAGCGCACGGGAACCAAGCTTTACCACTCAAAGGCGATTTTGGGTGTAACACTCTCGCGAGGCCGACGAACACTTCCGAGTCTAACGAAAATGGCCCCGCTTCCGTCGGGCGGCACTGCGCCAACGCCGCGCACGCCGAACGCGCCAAAATGGCCGCACCGCGACCGCTGTGTATCTTCTCTGTACCAGCAGCAAGCATGGCGTCCGATAAACACTGCGAGACGACGTCGGCGCGTTTGGCAAGAATCTGTGCGGACGTCTCGTTGGCGTCGTCTTTGCACATGCGCAAAGCGTCCAACGCGGCTGCTCTTCGCGTGAAATTTTTCTCCGTATCCGCGGCATCGACCCACAACGCTTGCACGATTGCACCATCTGGCGATAATCGTCCATCTCTGGCCAACTCGCGAAGGCATACTTCGAGCGAGGCCAGCTCACCGAGATTGGACGTGCCCGCCAAATTCGCCAACTTCACCGCGGCGAATCGCGGTCCTTGGCCTTGCCCGTCCGAGGCGAGGTAAAGTTCATCGCACGCCTCAATCGCCGCTTGCTTTACATGCGGTTCTTGAGAAAACACGAGCTTCAACACAGATCTCGCGGCAGCCGTCGAGTTGTCGACGCCGAACTGCTTGAGCTTGACCAAGACGCGCGCGGCTTCGACGCAATCCGTCGCCGTCGTCGAGGACAACAAAGCGACAAAAATTGGTACGGACTGCGCGAGTTGCATGGAAAACCCGAGCGCTGTTTTCAAAGCAGCTACCATAGTTCTCACGGCTTCGATACCACCAGCGAGGTGTTCGTCTTCCTCCTGTGGTTGTTGCGGGGGAACTTTCTCGGCTGGCGTTTTCGCCGGCGCGGCGTCTTCTTCGGCTTCCTCTTTCTCCTCTTCTTCCCCATCCGTGCCTTTCGCATCAACGTTCTCTGAATCACCGACGTTTCCTTCCTCCTCCTCGGCTTCTTCATCGATACCTTCCAAACGTTCCGGGGTTTTCTTTTCTTCGCCTTCTTCTTCTTCTTCCGGTTCCGGCGTCGGTTCCATCTCCTTCAACTTGGCCTCGTACTCGCGCAAACTTTCCGCGAACGCCGCCGTCGGTAGCTCTGGCGCGAACGGGTTAAATCCTAACATTGTACCGATCAAATTCATCGCCGCTTTTCGCACCAAACCACCTTTATCGTTCAATCTCCCGATGGCCAAATCGCACACGATTAACCAGTGCGATAACGGAATCGCTTTTTGCTCAGCCATTTGCGCCCACGTGTTCAAAACTCTCGCTCGAGTAAACGCGGAAACGTCGTGCACGCGCTCCACCAACGCGTCCAAAAAGCCTTGTTTCGCTCGCAATAGCGGCGCGGACTGGTCCACCACCGTCGCTTCGTTCACCGCGCCGACATCTTTGTGCGCGATTAACAACCGTCCCAAAACGGACACCACCGCCGATCGCAGCGAATACGCGTCACCGTCCAAATGCGCAATCAACAAAGACACGTTCCGCATCGTCGTCTTTGGCATGCGATTAGCAATCTCTTCCAAAAAGTTCCCGACATTTCTCACCCCAGCCGCATCGGTCAACTGCCTTCTCTTGTATTCTCTCGGATCGACGCCGCCAACTTCTCTCAATATCGCCGCCGCCAAGCGCGCGTCGTCGTATCGATCCGCCGCATCTCCGCACAAATCCGCAATCGCCGTGGATAAATGGTCGTGCTTATTCAAGACGTGCAACAGCGCAGTCACGACGTCGTCCAACGCCCCCCATTTACTGGCAACAGACCCGACCATTTGAAACGTCGCGCGTTTCGTCACCTTTGATTTCAACGACGTTGGATTCTCCAAACTCGCCGTCGCGACGTTAATAAACAGCCGACAAAACGCCTGGTCCACCGGTTTCGGTCTGAACACGCGATACAAGTCCACGTCCAGCGCACCGTTCATGACGTGCGTCGCGCGTTCTCGTTGCTCGTCCCACTTCCACTCGACCAGCTGCCCTTTCTTCGCCAAGTTGGACTTCTTCTTCGCGCCGCCAACTTGCTTCTCCACGATCCCCATCGCTTGCGTCTCCTTCGCCTCTTCTTCGCTCGTGTGCATAACTTCCGCGAGAAAAAATGAGTACGCTTTCAAAGCCGACCTCAACGGTGCCATCTCTTCCTCTTCCTCGTCGCTCGCGTTCCCGACGCACAAGGCGGTTATCGAGGCGCTCAAAACGCTCAAATTCGCGCACAAACTGTCCAACACGCGCACGCGCGACATCGTCGGTAAACTTCGAAAGTTTTGCACCAAATGGTACACGTCTTCGAATATTTCCTGGTCGAGCACGCGCGTGGGTTCGTTTTCGGTCAGTTCGAAGCACACGCGTTCGACGGATTCGTTGGACTCGTCCAACTCGAAATCTCTCTCGCGCTCGATGCGATACGAATTTTCTCTTCTTCCGTTCTTCTTTTTACCTTCTTCTTCTCCGAAAAATGCATCGTCCTTCTCCAACAAGGAGGCGAAGTTTGTCGGTAATTCAAACTCTCCCTTCATCGTCGCCTTCTTTTCGCAATAATAACGCGTGAGCGTGTGTTTTAAGTGTGTGCGTGTCTTTCCTCTTCTGCGAGAAAGAAAGACTCTCGCAAAGTGTTTTGAAGAGTTTTGTTTTTTTTTTTTCTTTCCCCTTCTTCACTTTTGAAGAATTTAGGGTTTGTGTCATTTTTGAACTTCTCTTTTCGTGTGTTTGACCTCTTTTTGCTCGCTCTTAAAGTGTGTTTGCAAAACTTGTTTTGTTGCGCGGTTGTTGGAAGAGGAGAACGCGAAGAAAAAGACTTTGGGGAAGAAAGAAGTTCGAGGCGCTTCTTCTACGTTCTTTTCTCTTTTGAAAGAGTGTTGACGTGTTTTTTCTGCGCGTAGAAAGAAGAGAAATTCTCGGGAACAAATTCTTCATTTCCCACCATCATAAAAAGAGAGAGAACACATCATCGGACACGAAGATGGTCGCGACGAAGAAGAAGAAGCAACAGGTGAATTACAAAGAAGACTCCTCTGAAGAAGAAGAAGAAGAGAGTGATTCAGAAGACGACGTCCCGTTGGCCGCGCTGAAGAGTAAAAAACCAGCAGCAAAAACAGCAGCGGTAAAGAAAAAAGCAACACCACCTGCAAAGAAGAAAACAGCAGCAAAGAAGAAAACTCCGGCGAAGAAGAAGAAAGCGCCCGTGAAGAAGAAGAAGAAGACAAAACCGACGACAGAGACGGCGTCGAAGAAAAAGTACGAATTCGCGGGCCAAAAACGGGACCCTCCGGACGAGGAAGATTCTTTGAGGAAGTTTTACGTCTCTTTGCGCGCGCAACGGCCGGATTCGATCATGGCGGAGGTGTGGTTGATGGAACACGGTTTGTTGGAAGACGCGAAAGCGCACGAGAAGGCGCACAAGGCGTTTATGAAACGGAAGACGGCGCCGAACACGAAGAGTTCGATCGCGGGGGTCGTACAACCGAGACGGTATTTGGACGAGATTGAAAACAAAAATGGAGCTTTGGGAGGAGGAGGAAAAGGAGGAGAGGCGAAGAGCGAGGTGAAAAAAGAGACGCCTTCCGCGCGGAAGCCCACGCCGCCGGCGTCCGCAAAGAAACCAAACGAATCATCGGCGATGAAAAAGAAACCTAAAGTAGAAGACCAAAACGAGGAAAGTTCGGACGACGACGTGCCGTTGGCCAAGTTAGCCGCCGCCCAAAAGGCGTAAATGTGAATAGAGAGAGAGTTATTACGAAGATTTTGTGTTGTTGTGAGAAAAAAACGCTTCCCTTTTGGATATCTTACACGTCACATTAATCCAGAACGCCGAGACATATACACATACAAATATCAACGACAGCACACAGTATAACGCAAGAATACTACTCGCAAGAAGAACAACTCAAAAATGGGGAAGTCAGAAGTATATCTCACCTCTTTCGACGTCTCCCCGGTGGAGTATTTCGACCTGATGCTCGACACCGTCGTCCAACAAGAGATACACACCTCGAAGGACGGCCTGAACATGTCCGTCTGGCGCGCGTCGGACGGACCACTCCTAGGCGTCCCAAATGGCACATCTCGAGTCGTTTTCAGCGAACCTGATTTGAAAGTGCCAAAGTTTTTGAAGAAGTGGGTGCAGAAAGCGCAGAGTTACAACGAGTATTCGGATTTTTATCCTCCCAAGTTGGGGGGCGATGGTGATGACGGTGAAGATGGTGGAAAAGGAGCGAATCGAGCGAGAACGACGAGCAAGCGCGAATGTGTGGTCGTCCCACACGTCGGTGCAAACCGGATGACGATGACGTTTACGGAGTACTACACGGAGCACGAGGAATCGACCGCGCGAAATCCGAAATGTTTAGTTCGCTCGGAAGTTTTCGTGGAAGTGAGAGCGCCACTCATCGGCAGCAAGATGGAACAGTGGATACTGAACACGAGTCGAGAAAAAGTGGAAGAACGCGACGCGTTCGTGAGACGGATGTTAGAGAAGAGTAAAGAGAAGAGAGGGAAGAGTAAGGGTTTGGAGAAGAGAGGGAAGAATGAAAAGTGGCGGAGAAAGTTTTATAGCAGTCAATGGTTTGAGGAAGATTCGGCGTTGGAGGAATCCGAATCCGCGTCGGTAGAGGAGTCGCGGATAACGAGCGGGAGTAATGATAATAGTGAAGTAAAACTGGAGAGTTTAGAATCGTTTCCGATAAAAACGAGGACGAAAGGATTGCGACGGGTGTTTTCTGCGCGCGATTTAGCATTTTAGTACAGAGCACGTAAAGACTATTGTGAGACGTATTGTTGTAAGGACTTTTACTTTCGCGGGCAAATCTATTTATACTTCACAACCGATTCGCAAAATAATTTTTGCGCGTGGTTACGAGCGAACTAGGATTCCTATCATACATCACTACTTCTATGCAAAGAGCTATATACTATGACGCGAGAGTCACTCCATATCGATATCTCCTCCAAAGTTATCCATCCAATTCGTATACTTGGACTCGACGACGTTCAAGAGCACATTGGTCTTCTCCACCACGTTCGCTTTGCGCTCCTTCGCGGTGGCGTTACCACCGGCTAATACGGGTAATTCGCCGTACCATTGCGCGACGGAGAGACCGGAGAGACAGTAACACGTGTGATAAAAATCAGCCGATTTACCAGGTTTATCCCTCAAACCGCCTTTTTCGCTTTGACAACATCCCAAAATCCATCCTTGCAACGCTCTGGCGTTGAACGATAAACGGGTGCGAGCGAGTGGTTTCTTTTGAATCTTTGCATCGTCGTCGTTGTTTACCTCGATCGTCAAACTGTTTTCTTCTTTCAAGTTACACATCTCTGCCGCGGTATCGCGCAATGTTCCAAGAAACAGACATTCATCATCATCACGCGTGGAAGTACCAATCGCATCACCAGCAGCGTCCATCCCATCTTCGTCCCGATTACTCGCGATGGGTGGAACACTCGTCAAATCTTCCATCGTTCTCTCTTCGAACAACAACTGCTTGGACTCCTTTCCACCTCGAACCATCTCTAAGAGAGGGAAACTTGCACCTATCCAAAACGAATAACACCCGTCGCACAATTTATTCGTCCTTCCGTTAAAGCCACCTTCCACGCCGCACTGTCGATGTACCAACCACTCCTCGAATGCGTCCAAATCCACGCCAATCTTATACTCACTCTGCTTTATCTTCTTCTTATTATTCTTCGCCGTCGTTTCATTCTTCTTTTTCTCAACCACCATATCACACAATACCAAGGTCGCAATCCCACAATACGCGTACCCACCGTGCGCTTCCGCTCCAGGTTCACCGGCAAACCCACCCTCGTGCGTCTGACACTCGGCCACGTAATTCGCCACCCCTCTCGTCAACTCTTCATCCAACACTTTACACAAATGCGCCACCGCAAGCGCACAATACGAGCCTCGCACGTCGCTCTCCCCATCCACGTGCATCGCAAAGCTTCCCACCACAACATCTTCCCCATCTTCTTTTCGCGTCGTCGTCGTCACCGTCTTCAACCGCATCAACCACGCTCGCAGTTTCCCTACGTCCACGACCGCCATCGCCTCTTTCGTTCCGATCGTCACCAACGCGCTCATCGCCGCGTACGTCGGCGCTAAATGCGCTAACTGTCCTGGTCCACCTCCAAACCCACCGGACTCGTGCTGGCACGATGCTAAAAATTCCACGACGTCTGCTCGTAAATCTTCCTCCAAATCGAGCTCGCCGAGAACACCTAACGAGTGCACCAACCAATACACAATCCACGTTCGAGAACTGTTCAAAGAGACGTACGTGGGGTGTAATTCGCGCACGTTTCGCAAGCAATACTCCACGTGCTTCGTTCGCTCCAAGTTGAATGTGCGTTTCGTTCTTGAAGAGGAGGTCGTAGGGGAGGTTCGACGAGCCCCGCAGACGTCTTCTTCTTCATCATTTTTCAAATACATCTCCCGAACAGTTTCTTCCAATTCGGTTTGCAAGACGGTCGTTTCCGAGTCTTTAATAACGCTGTTGCTTATGTATTCATCATCAAAAGAAGCAAAAGTCGCAGCAGCAGCAGTAGGCGCGCACATGAACATGTTGTGCACTTCGTCTTCTTCTTCTTCTTCTTCTTCTTTCCTCCTCATCCTTTCGCGAGTGTACTTTTTGTGCAGAGGAAAAGGAGAGAGTGTGAAGTGCAAACAGAAGAAATAAACGTTCTCGCGAACTCAGTGCTACCGGTACTGGTGCGTACAAAATACAAAAAGGAGAGAGTGTGAAGTTCTGAGCAGAAATATTAAATGTTCGCGATTGATTGAGTTCGCCAAAGCTACTACCGGTACTGGTACGTACAAAATACACACACAACTCATAATACACGCTACGCTCTCTGTCTCGAGCGCTACTCTAATTTTTTCAAAACTTCTCGAAGAACTTCTTGAAGTATTCCACGCTTACAAACCGGACGACGTTCAGCGGCACCTGTCTGGCAGTGGTCGGGACCAAGCCTTTATAGAGCGCGCCGACGCCTTCGCTTCGGACGGTTTTAATCAAACAATCGAACGTCCCGGCGTACGGCATCTTGCCGGTTTTCTCGTCCGCTTTCATGCTCATCAATCTCGATTTGGCTAAATCTATCGGGTTCGAGGTCAACGCGGCGACGACGCCGGCGGCGAAACTTGCCATCGTTTGCGTGACTAATCCGTTTCCTAAACTCGGCGCGACTTCTAAAATCGTGTTTTTACTCTTGTCGTATACGGCCATTTGCGAAGCGGTCACGATCATCGCTCGGTTCACGGTCGGCCCGGAGCCTCTCCAAAGCGCGAACACGCCTTCATCTTTCGCAACTCTAAACATTGCGTTCAAACCGTTCGTGTAGTTTCTCCTCAAATGTTCCGGCAACCTCCCGTCCGCTTGCATTCTTACCATCGCCAAATCCGCCGGGTTCCCGACGACCGCGCCCATCGCTCCGGCGCCGATGCCGCACGCCACGAACTGATAAAACGGTAAACTCTCGTCCTCTTTTACGTTATCCCCCCCGTTGTTGTATTTCCTCATCGTCGCTTTCAAAACGTCGTACGTGCCAAACTTGGTCCCTATAAATGTTGCCTGCCTTAACAAAGACGCGGAGAGACCTTTATACAAGCCGAAAGCGCCTTCTTTGCCCAACACCATAGCGCCGGTTCTCAACATTCCCGGTGGCTTAACATTACTACTACTACTAGAACTACTACTACTCGATCCTAACGCTGAGGACGCGCACTCCCCGTACAGCTGCATCCGAACCTTCACCAAATCGATCGGGTGTGTCACCGCGCCCGAGGCCATCGCCCCGAGCGACCCGCTCGCGAATCCTTTCCACACCGCCGCTTGTTGTTGTTGTTGTTGTTGTTGTTGTTGTTGTTGTTGTGGGTGATGATTATTTTTCCCATCATCATCATCCTCTTCTCCACCACCCTTTTTGCTCTTTGTCTTCTTCATGATGATACAAATAACAGTAATAAAAGAATAAAACGATAAATACTACTACTACTACTGATAAGAACAACAACAAACAGACGCGTCTCTCTCTCTCTGTCCTCTCGCTTTAATCAAGGTATTACATGAATGAGGAGCGGACGATGTTTTAACAAAAAAAAGATATCCAAAACAAGGGGCTGAAAAGACTTGAAAACCCTAAACAGCTCGGCCGCGACCAACTTCAGTATTTTTTTTTGCAAGTCCGTCACTTCGAAGGGTTTCCACGAAGGGAAAAGTCAAAGCGAGAACTCATCCCAAAGCCTTCCCTCGAAGTCCCTTGTCCCTTTCTACGATTGAAAGAGAAAGGAAGAGAGATCAAAACGTTTTGATCGTTCTCGTTAAGAAAAAGGCTTTGGGTTCATCGAACTTTGTGCTCTTCGTTATATAAATCGACGACTGGAAAATGATCATCCAAATGTGTTTTATGAAAGAAGGTTATATCAGGCATTTAAAGTTGTACCCGTGCGAGCGCGTAAACAAACGTGACGTCGTAAAAACGGGATATACCACGGAAAGGATGGTGGAGGTTCTCCCACCTTTACACGTGAAGTAAAGCGAATTAAGTAAACATTCGTACATTATTATCGATGAGGGTACGAGAGCTCGTTTAAAGTAAAAGTATCGCCCAAGAATTGAAATTGGAGAATCCTCAAAACTCACATGGGACTCACTAGGGCAACGAACGCTACACGCGCGCGACCCGAAGACACACCGCCGAGAAAGAATTGAGAACGTTTTCTGTTATTTTGTCAGCGTTCATTCTAGGTCACAGCTTGTGGTTATTTTTAAAAGTCACCGGTTGTGTTTTAAAAGTCGTGAGAGGGTCCGCGAGAGCTATTTTAAACGACGGCAAAGTCACGGCGCGCTGAGTGTCGATGCGCCGCTGTCGGGCCGCCCCTTTTACGCGTAGTGCGGATGTTGTCGTCTTCTCCGCATCTATACCTCGTGGATAGCTTTCCTATTTCTGGGAGAGGGTCTCCTCGGGTTTAGATCAAGCACGACTGGTAAATCCTTGAGCGAGTTTTCATGTTTGCGCGGAGAGATTGCATCTCTCGGCGCGAGCGGAGTTTCTTCGTTAGTAGGTGGATATTCGCGCGGCGTGTTTTCTGAAAGTCAACACGTCGAGCTCTTGAGAGCGCCTAATCGACTGCTCAAATCTGGCGAAGCGATTATCGAGGATATGTTGTTGATATAAAGTTTTATCATCCGATCAATTCAAAGCAGTACAGTATCTCCGTATTGCTCTCGAACGAAGTGCACACAAACAAGTCTTGGCGGATCCGCGTGTGTGTTCTTACTAAATCAAAAACGAAAGTTTAATCTACAAGAATTACGGAATTATAATGAACCAGATTACACAAAAACTTTGGAGAGCGCTTATGTACTTTTTGCGAATGAATGATAGATATGATGTGTGATACTATGAGTATGATATACAGTTGTAATAAACAATAAAACGATCGATGATATATCCGAATCTTTATCACAAGCATACACGCGCGCTTATCTCGTATCAATTACTAATTTTCGTGTTGCTTTCATCTGCTCTTAGCAAAGACGAACGTTGATGCCCTCGAACGTTCCACAATAACGCGTCTTTCATCGCCCGAAACCAATCCATATTCTCGCTCGTCCGACACACGCTCGCGATCGGATACTGCGCGCACCTAATAACTAACGTCTCTCCTCTTTTCAATTCCGCGTGATTCTTTCCGTCAAAGGCAGCCCACGGCGCCGCTCGCGCGTCTTCGGGCACTCGCACCGTCAACACCACCGAATCTGGCAAAACGAGCGGACGAAACGAGAGACTATGCGGACAGACTGGCGTAAAACACATGGCAGAGACGCCGGGATGGACCATTGACCCACCCGCGGCGAGACCATACGCCGTCGAGCCTGTTGGTGTGGATACGATGATACCGTCAGCGAAAACTTTCGTCAACGGCGAACCGTCCACTGCGACGTCCAACTCGACCAAAATCGCCGAAGGACCTCGGTCCACGACGACTTCGTTCAGCACCGACTGTTTACTCTTCTCCTCGCCGTCTTTATCGAGTATGTGCGCGATCAAACGCGTGCGCAAAGAGACGCAAAAATCACCCGCCACGACGTCTTTCAACGTTTCACGAATCTTTGACTCTTTAAACACGGTGAGAAAGCCGAGCGATCCGAGCGCAAACGCCACCACCGGCGGACAGGATTTCGGGAACAGATTGGATACCCACAAAAACGTCCCGTCGCCCCCAAGAACAACCACAAAGTCTATGATTGCGCCATACTCCGCGGCGCTGTTGTAATTGTAACTAAAACTACCACCACTACCGTTCTTCATCTTCTCCTTCGCCACATCTTCCGTCGATGATGGTGATTCTGCCTTCTTCCACGTCTTCAATTCCTCCTTAAACTCCAACGCAGCGTTGTTTTTCTGCCTCTCCAACTCCTCCGGTTCCATCCATACGTTCACATCCAAACCGCGCAACGTCTTCACCACGAACGGTAACATCTCATCCGTCTTATAATCCATAGGTTTTTTCACAATCAGCGCGTTCTTCGGCTTTTCTTTCCACGTAAATTTCGAGTGCGGCGTCCCGTGTTGCCGCACTCGAATCGTTCTATCTTTCGGCGCGATGAGCTCGCACCCGTCGTCGTTACACATTAAAAGCTCAAACGGGACTTTCTTCGTCCCACCATTCGTATGCGTCGCAACATCACTCGAAATACCCATCACTCCTCTTCCTTCTCCTCTCCTCGTGGCCGAAGACGACGACAATCTCGGCGACGCCGCCGCCCTTCGTCTCTCTCTCGCCTCCTCCGCGTCCTCTTCTTCCTCGTTAATCCGAACCTTCTTCGCGAGCAAACGCTCCAAAACCTCCACATCTTTTCTCGATAACGTCGTCTCTCCACGCGAGCTATTATTATTCGTACTCTCATCCCTCTCTTCTTCTCCTCGATGATGAGTATTCGTCAGTATTAACTTTTGCGACTTTGTTCTCTTGGTCGCGAATTCGTCCGAGAAATTCTTCCTCATCGTCCCAATCGCGCCGTCTTGGTTTTGCAACAGAAACTTGGACGGACTGAACGATCCGATCGCGTGGTCGTTGTCGTTGTCCTCTCCTACTTCGTCTTCGTTCTCCTCCTCCTCGAAAGGAAAGTGAAACTCCTTCTCCAGCATCACTTTCCGTAACACGCGAAGTAACAGTTCGTTTTCACTCATCAGCGCGCGCTCTTTATCTTCATCTCTTTCCTCGCTCTTATTCGTAGTATTGAGGGAAGAATAATCGCGAGAATACCGCTCGCGCTTTAACGCGTCCAACGCCTCTTCGAGCGTGGCGATGTGCGCGTCGATGTTTCCGTGTCCGTCGCTCATGAGTAGTTTTCTTTTGGGGGAAAAGAAGTGAAGACAAAGTAACGCCTTTGAAGCGCTTAAAGTCGATGTCGCGTATGCACATGTATACGTACTACTTTTAAAACGATTTTGTTCTTTCTTTCTACGATAAATAGTTGTTGTTGCTACGTGCTACGATGATCATCACATGTTATTGTTGTTCGTATTCTTCTATTATTCCTACCCCGACGCCGCTCTTGCGTTTCTCTCGTTCTCGCTCATTCTACCACTCGTCCTCCGACTCGTCCTCCTCGTCGAACGCGCTCTTCTTCCTTTCAAACGTGATGCTCCCAACCTTCTTCTCTCCAATCCCGCTTTCCGAAACCGTGTTCAACATATCAATGAGCATTTGTTCGGAAACTTTCCCGAGTTTTCCTTGTCGAGAGGCGTTTAAAATCATCCGTTCCACGCCTTGCGCTTTCGACGGTTTCACCAGTTTTACTCGCGCGAGTCGTTCGCGAGCGTTCGGTTCTAAAACGGACGCGAGAAAGGCTTGCCGTTCATCTTCTAACTGTTGTTCTTGGTTGAGTCGTTCCGATTGTTCTTGGGCGGAGGTTGGGGCGTTGGTGAGATCTATTCCTTGTCCTCCTTGTTGTTGTTGTTGCGCTAAGGCTAAGGCTTGTTTCGCTCGCGCGTCGTCCTGGAATGAGACACAGAAACGGAAAGAAGTCAACACGTTTCGCGGGGAAACAAAAGGATTCACGAGAGAGATATTTATACATATAAAACGCTTCGCGCCAAAAACGAACTTTTCGTGTGCGTGTGTGTGTTCACGACGCGTGGAAATCAACAAACGCGCACCATAATACTCCTTTCTTCTTTGTCTTCGTCTTCTTTGCGCTTCTTGAGTTCTGTGTGTGTGCGCTCTCGCTCTCTCCGCGCGCATTTCAATGAGAGGCAAAACGAGGCGAGAGACGAGAACGAAAGCGAAAGAACTGTGCACTGCATCTGTTTAGGGTTTAGGTATTCGAGTTTTTAAAGGGGAAAAAACACAACACCTACCCCCTCAAAACACATCGAGCGCTTTTGAAAACACTACTATTTAGGATATTTATACTAACACGAGAGCACTACATATTCATATGATTCCAAACGCTTTGCACGAGCCTTTTTATGCGGTACGTTTGCTCTCTTTTGTTTTTATTATGTATGTATAACACGCACGCGCGCGCGCGTTTAGGAGCACATTCATTAATTCTTGATTGGATTTGATTTGATTCGCGCTGCTAAATGCTGACACGGTTTATTTACTCTCTCTCTCTCTTTCTGTTTACAAAAACGCGCTGATTCAGGGCATGCGATGCGATCCAATCGGGAACCAATCCTCTCTGTTCTTCGTCTCGCCGGATAAAGTTGTTCGACCGAATAAACGACACGCCTCGTCGCAGATGATTTTTGAAAACGATGAAAACTTTGAGGGAGAGGAGAGTAGAGAGAGAGGAGGCGTTTTGTTGAACTCGTCGGCGAAAAGATCTCGGACGACGCCGTGTAATACTACGACGAACGGACAGAGTAGATTTAGCAATGAAGCGATGCTTCAGCAGAGCGCGAAGAAAGCGTACGATAGACACGCGGCGATGTGCGGGATTCGGAGTCCAACGGTTTTGACGTATCCGAGGACGGAAGCGATGGACGCGGAGCAACGGCAGCATCAGTATTCTAATGAGTCATCCATAGCGGCGTTGAACGAGAAAACAAATATTGGGAGGGTGTACGTGCCACCGTCGAAGCGACTACAACATGGGCAGCAGCAGCAAAATCAACAACCACCGTCCGGCATTACGAACATCCCACCCCCGCGGAAATTGAAGCAGTTTCCGGCGCCGAGAGCTTTGTAATAAAAGTCGTATGTATTTGTGTACAAGTATATAAACTAGTATCATGAGATTAAATCAGAGATACAGCGCCGTTCGCGAAATTCATCAACGCATCATCGCATCTCTCGCGCTCGAGTAAGTCGTCTTCGAGAGCATCAAACGCGAACATCCACGCGGCGTCGCATACGCCCGACGCTATCGGGAAGGCGTACTCGTTTACTTTCTCTTTACTTTCCTCATCCACTTCTTTTACTTCGCATCCCGCGACGCGATATTTCTTGTGACCAGATAAGCTCGGCGTTGGATCGATGGTCACGAGTTTCGGCATTTCGCTCGCTTCGTCGATGACAAACGTCAACTCCAAAAATACCGGCGAGCGCACCCGAGCGTGTTTCGCAAACGTCCAATCCCCTATGACGTTCGCTGCGTCACCTACGTGAGAAAGAACCGCTTTTGCGATAGCGTTCGTGGCATTGAATACTCCATCTCTGGTCTTTTTCCAGTTCCTAAAATCGTTCACGAAATCGTTCGCCCACGCGTCGATTTGATCGAATGGAACCTCCAGAACGTCTCTGTTGCCCAAATCGCCTCCGTCGCCTCGATTGGTTAAAAATCGAGCGTTTTGCTGGTCAAAATCTGCGTCGTCATCGGCCGAGTAATCACCTTCTTTTGAGGCAAACGAAACAATAAACCCATTGGAACGCATAATTGCGTGAGTCTGAGAATCTTCGCGACGAGTGTTTGGAACGATAGCGACGACGGTTGAGAGCGAAAACTTCTTATCGTTCTTCGACGCGCGTTTTGCTCGTACGATTTCTTGCGCTACGAGATCCGGGAACTGAAATTCTAACTGTTTTGGAATGTCTTTGGACATGCTTTGTTTCGCATCGTCCCAAGCATCGATTGCGGAACAAATGCGTTGTTTTGCATCGCCGATATACACTCTTTTCTCTGGAACACCCGCGTAGGAGCGGCATCCGCCTTTCAACACGATACCCGAAGATTTTTCTTCTTCTTCTTCGATCGTTTCTTCCAAGAGGGACGCGATACTCTCTCGGGTTAAATACACCGTTTTTGGTGCGAGAACTTTCAACGGCTCCAAAATATTTTCGTACACGTAGACTGCTTCTTCCAATTTCTTCCACTGCGTCGGAATGAGTTTGTGAATCACGAGTTCAATTCCTTTGTAGTACCCAGTCACGTCGAGCGCCACGCCCACTTTACTCTCCGTCTCTCGCATGGATTTTCGAGCTTCAGATCGAAGCATCTCGAACGCACTTCGTAACATAGCAAACGAATCTGCGTCGATATCACCACTCGTTACGCCGACTGCGGCTTTGAAAAATAACGGTGTCACGCCACCGCCGTTTCGAAGTGAGAAATCAAACAACGCCGACGGCTCGGCGTCGTGCCCGAGCGCGTCCAAATAGTAGCCCAAAAGTAACGCCAAAACTGGATGTCTTTGCGGTTCTTTAAACTTAGCTTCTGGACCACCTGTATATGCCGCGCGAATCATCTGTACTGCGTTCGTCACCTCGCCGCGAGTGGTGCCTAATAACGATGCCAACGCGATCCAACTTTCGCAGTTATCGAACGAGATATTAATCCCGGTCGCGTAAGAAAGCTCAGCGATGTTTGGAACCCCGAGCGACTCGAAGCAGCTGCCTCGAAGCGAGTGCGCGATGAGAAAGTTCTGTCCGTACTTCAAAGCATTTTGTATCGTTTCAATTGATTTTGATATTTTACCGAGACGCAAATACACGATGGCCACTTGGAAGTGTAACTGATAATACTCCGGTTCCATCGCGAGCGCTTTGTTACACAAATCGAGGTATTCATCGTACATCTCCTTCGTGATGACAAAATTTTCTCCCGCGTTGCCATCTTCGGATTCTTTCGGGTTCATGAGTTCCATCGCTCGATCGACGAGTTGTTTCACTTTCGGATTTCTATCTCTCGCTTCCGCGTCCAACTGCGCTTGTCCGACGGCTTTATCCTTCTCCTCCTCGGTTTTGTTCTCATCGCCTTGCGTCCTTTTCTTCCACTCGTTCGCTTCTTCGTCGATCGACTTCAACTCTTCCATCTCTCCCATTTTCTCTTTCGAGGCGTGGATTTTACCCTCGAGTTCGTTCACAGCCGCATCGATATCTCTCTCTTCGGTTTTATACTCTAAAATCTTTGCCTTTGCGCTTTCGTACGCCTCCGCGGCTTCCTTAAACTCCCCTAGAGCATACAAAGCTTCCGCTTTCCGATAACTGCCTTTGTGCCAAACCGCGTCTTCTTCTTCGCACGCGGCTGCGATTTCCAAGGCTGTTTTCTTCTCGTTCGCTCTCAACAAAGCCAGCGATTGATTCGCCATCAGCGACGCTCGATCTCTTCTTCTTCCTCCTTCTCCTTCGCTCGTCTTTTCTTCTTCGATCTGCAAATTCTCCAACGCTTTCCCGAACCATCTCGCGGCGCGTTTGAACTCGAGCCTCGCGAATGCCTCCGTGGCTTTCGTTTTCATCGCTAACCAACCCATTTCCTCCTCGCATTTTTCTTGGTCTTCTTCCTTTTCCTCCTCTTCTCCGTTCACCACCCTCCCGTCTTCCTCCTTCTCAAACGAAGAAGAAGCGTTTTCCAATCTCGGTAACGCATTTTCTTTCTCTTCTAAAACTCGTCGTTTCGTCTCCTCGGTCAGCTTCAACACGTCGTCGAAATCGGTCGGTTTCGGCGGTAACAGCGGTTTCTTCGATCGTCGTTGCCACGCGTACATGTATTACGATTATATGCGTACGCGCGCGTGTATATGTCGTTCGCTTTGCGTCGTGGTCTGATCGTTTTTATTATTCTTTTCTGAAGACACATGAGACATGTGAAAGATTTTTTGAGCGACAGACTGCCAAAATTCGCTTTACATTTTCTCTCGATTGTTTTTAAGATGAAGCTTTCGTTCGCTCGCAAAGAGGACGAGGCGCTTTTATTCACCGCATCGTCTTCTTCGTCGTCTTTCCCTAAAGATGGTGGTGGTAATATTCTCGCGATTGGCCTGTGCGACGTCGCCGGCGCCGGCGTTCGCGCGTTGAAATCTCTGACCATCAGCAGGGAAAGCGGCGGCAAACAACTCAAACGGAGAGATTTCGAGTTGAAGTTTACCGACGAGAACGGGGGAGATTTGGTTGGAAAGATGGTTGGAAATAAGAACGGCGAGAAAGAGGCGGACGAGGAAGAGGAGGAGGAGGAAGAAGAAGACGATATCAGCGCATTGGAACGAGCGATTTTCGTGAAGACGAGCGACGATGGCGAAGCGTTGGATGATGCTCCAGCTGTGAGTTTGGTACAGTTTACGGACGAGGAGAATAACGCGGTCGTGCTTTCGTGCTTGGCGATTAACGTGATGGTACCGGAACGAGACGAAGCGAGCGCGTGTCACGCAGTGGTGAGGTTTGTGAGAGAGCATTTAGAAAATTGCGCTCGGAAGATTGTTTTTTGCGCGGCGATGAAGCTCGAGCGAGGGGTGACGCGAGGCGACGCGGAGAAAGATGTCTTTTGTTTCGGTGAGAGCGAGACTGTTGAGAACGAGAAATTAACGCGATTGGATGAAAAGGCGACCAGAGTTCGCGATGGTTTGTTGAAAGGTCTCATCTCTGGCTCTCGATGTGCGTTTGGGAGTGAAAACGTGTCGGGTATCGTCGTGCCCGGGTTCGCGGTGCCGAGAGTGGGCGGGAGCGAGATGGAGATGGAGAGTGGCGAGACCGCGAATAGATTAGAGCGAATAGTAGGAGAGACGTTTAAAGGGTTAGGCGTGAGTGCGAGTGGGAATGCGAAAAACTTCAGAGCGACAAAGACGTGGTGGAAGACGAAAGAAGGCGCGAAATTTATGTCATCTATGTTTATGTAAAACACTTAAAATCTATTATAATCTGACTCTCTTTATTCTATCTCACTTCTTACTTCGGCGGTGGGGGCGGTGGAGGTGCGTTGACTGAATCGCCGGGCGGAGGAATAAAGTCGACGCCGGGCACCGGAACTCGCAAGACACCGGATTGCTGCGAAACTACCATTTGCGGGGGTATTTGTGGTTGTTGCATCATCATCATCATTCCTGGTGCTGGCGCACCTACGTTCATCCCACCCATAAACGCCATCTGTCCAATCGGAGGTTGAATCGGTTGCTGGTGCTGGTGTCCGGGAAGTTGATGTTTCGGCACAAACCCCTCCCAAAGTTTCGACGCCGAAACTCCTCCGCCACCCTCTTTCTCCTTTCTTTTCCTCTGTTTCGGATTCTTCTTCCTCTTCGCTTCCGCTTCTGCCTCGTCGTCGCTAAACTCGCCGTCGTCATCAATCTCCTCGTCGTTCGCCCCGCTGTTGTCGTACCCTTTCGAATACAACTTTTCTGGCATCAGCGTCTTTTTCATCGATCGCACGCAAAATATCTTCACGCCTACCGTCATCTTTTCCGGCGCGTTCGCGCTCTTACACTTCTTCTTATCGTACCGCATGGTATACATCGGTTTCGTGATTGGTCCAAACACCTCCTCGACAAAACCCAATCCAAATCTCTCTTCCGAACACAACGGCGTGGTTTCGTCCAGAGGCGCCTGGTCTTCCTTTTCGCTCGCGACGACGCACACGTCGCCGACGACGGAAACTATCTGACCCACGAGTTCAATCTCTTCCTCGGCACCAATCTCAGGCACGTCCGGCATCTCCGGAACGTGGTTTACGATTTCATTTTTGGTCCTCGGCGGTGAACTATTCGTCGCGTCCACGTCTTCCTCGTCCGCTTTTTCTCTCTCTCGTCCAGTTTCTTTAATATCTTTCAACCAATTTGGAAGCTCTGCGGCGTCTAAGATTTCCGCGTCGTCGTCGTCCTCTGAACTCGACCACTCCGAACTCGACGACGAATCCCCACCTCCATTCCTTCTCTGTTCGTCTTTCGCCAATAATTTCTTCGCCATCGCCGTCTCCTCGTCGCCGAATTCGTACCCGTCCGATTCTTCTTCTTCGTCGTCGTCTTCCCCTTCTTTTTTTTCCCCATCGTCATCATAATCTTTAACGTTTTTGTCGTACACTCCAGCCGCTTCCGCCGCCGCTAAAATATCCGGGGCCGCTGTTGATGGTCTCACGGTGGTGCTTCCTCCCGTCGTCGTCATTCTCTTTCTCTCGATCTCTCTTAAAGTGTGTCTGATATAAATATATAACGCACTCCTCTCCCTCTTCTTTTTACTGTCGTCTCGTTTTTGTTCAGTTTTTGAATTTTTTCTCTTCTTCAAAAAATGGTTTAGGGTTACTTAGGGTGTACGAGTCGAAGAAGAAAAACAGGCAACCTTCATCACAAAATTTCTCTTGACATTTCTCTCATCACTTTACTTACACTCGCGTTATTTACTGTTTTTCTTTCCCAAAACGAGAGAGAAAACTAAACGCCTTAGCTGACTGTATACTAAACATTTCGCAAGAAGAAGATAACAACACCTTTACCACGAGAGTTGCTGCGTCTGTTTTCGTGACTTTTGTTGGAGAGCACGTGTTGTTGTTTGTTGTTGTTTAAATCGAAAATTATTGGAGAGAAGAGATAATTGAAAGAAGAACGTTGGAAAGAAGACTCCTCTTGAAGAAGACAAAGAAGAACTCCCTTTGATCGTCTGTCTCGGAGATTTTAGAGAGATAAAACGCGTTAAAACGCACGAGAAGGAGGAGGCATTTACCACGATGTCGTCTTCCAACGCTTCGTTCCCGGGTTCGGAAACCTTGCTCGATTTTGCGCAACCGTTCGACGTGACCGTTTTGGATGCCGTCGTCAACGCTTTTTATTCCCCGGGGGGGAATCCGCAATTACGAGCGGAAGCCGAGCAAATCATGAAGCAGATGCAAGAGCACGAACACTCGTGGACGAGAGTGGATGGGATATTAGAGCACTCGAAGAGCGCGAACACGAAGTTTTTCGCATTGCAAATCTTAGACTCGGTGATCAAGTTTCGGTGGGGATCGTTGCCGTTGGAACAGAGAGAAGGGATTAAGAATTTTATATCGAACTTGGTGATCAGTTTGTCCGGGGACGAACAGTTATTTCGGAAGGAAAGAGCGTACGTGACGAAGATTAATAACGTTTTGGTACAAATTGTCAAGCACGATTGGCCGCACAGATGGCCGAGTTTTATTCCGGATTTAGTCGGCGCGGCGAAGATGAGCGAGTCGTTGTGCGAGAATTGTTTAAACATTTTGAAGCTCTTATCGGAGGAAGTGTTTGATTTCTCGAGAGGGGAAATGACGCAGGATAAGATTAAGAGTTTGAAGACGAGTTTGAACGCGGAGTTTGCGATGATTCACGAGTTGTGCGAGTTTGTGTTGACGAATTCACAGAAACCGGAGTTGATTTCGCAAACGTTGGTGACGTTGCACGCGTTTTTGACGTGGATTCCACTCGGGTACATCTTTGAGAGTCCTTTGTTGGAAACATTGTTGAGGTTGTTTCCGAACCCGACGTATAGGAACGTGGTGTTGCAATGTTTGGCAGAGATTGGGAGTTTGCTCGTGGACGCGCAATACAACGGGAAGTTCGTGGCGATGTATACCGAGCTGATGAACCATTTGGCGACGGCGTTGCCGAGGAACACGAACATTCCGGAAGCCTACGCGAACGGATCGGACGATGAACAAGCGTTCGTTCAAAACTTGGCCATTTTCTTCACGCAGTTTTTCAAAGCGCACGTGAAGTTGTTGGAAACCACGCCCGAGTTGCAAAGCGGCTTGTTGAACGGTTTGGAGTATTTGTTGAACATTTCGTACGTGGACGAACCGGAAGTGTTTAAAGTGTGTTTGGATTACTGGCACGCGTTGGTGTGCGACTTGTTTCAAGCGAGCGATTCCGGAACTGGCTCGGGTGGACAGGACGGTTTCCCGAATGCGGTTGATTTCACGTTTGGCGCGCCCGCCGGCGGCGGAGCTCAACAAAACGGGTCTTCCTCTGGGTCGCAAAGACGCGCGTTATATTCCGCGCCGATGAGTAAATTGAGAATGTTGATGATTTCGAGAATGGCGAAACCCGAAGAAGTGTTGATCGTGGAAGATGAAAACGGAAACATCGTGCGCGAGACGTTGAAAGACAACGACGTTTTGGTCCAATACAAAATCATGCGCGAGACGTTGATTTACTTGGCGCACTTGGACCACAAAGATACCGAGCAACAAATGTTGGAAAAGTTGAGCAATCAATTGAACGGCCGAGAGTACACGTGGAACACGCTGAACACGTTGTGCTGGGCGATTGGAAGTATTTCCGGGTCCATGCAAGAAGACCAAGAGAATAGATTTTTGGTCACGGCGATTCGAGACTTGTTGAACTTGTGCGAAATCATGCGAGGGAAAGATCACAAGGCGGTCATCGCGAGTAACATCATGTACGTCGTCGGTCAGTATCCAAGATTTCTTAGGTTACACTGGAAGTTTTTGAAAACTGTGGTGAATAAACTGTTCGAGTTTATGCACGAAACCCACCCCGGAGTGCAAGACATGGCGTGCGATACGTTCTTGAAAATCACCATCAAGTGCAAGCGCAAATTTGTCATCACGCAAGTCGGCGAACACGAGCCGTTCGTGGAGGAGTTGTTGAGAGGTTTAACGAACACCATTCGCGATTTGGAGCCGCACCAAGTGCACATCTTTTACGAAGCCGTCGGACACATGGTTTCCTCGGAACTGAACTTGGCGAAAAAAGAGGAATACGTGCAGAGATTGATGACGCCGCCGAACGAAACGTGGAACCTCATCATGACGCAAGCGAGGCAATCGAGCGAGAGTTTGAAGTCGCAAGAGGTCATCAAGAACATCTTAAATATTTTGAAAACAAACACGCACTGTTGCATTTCGCTCGGGCAGCCGTTCCAAAACCAAATGAGTTTAATTTACGGCGATTTGTTGAACGTGTATAAACTCTACTCGGAGTTGATTTCAGCCGCCATCGCGGAAGGCGGACCATACGCGTCGAAATCCTCGTTCGTAAAACTCACTCGCTCTGTAAAAAGAGAGTGTTTGCGATTGATCGAAACCTTTGTGGAAGGCTGCGAAGATCCGCACTTGGTGGCGCAACAGCTGGTCCCGTTAATGTACGATCCGATCCTGGGCGATTACGCGAGAAACGTCCCGGACGCGCGGGACGCCGAAGTCTTATCACTGTTCGCCGCCATCGTGAAGAAAGTAAAAGGTGCGATGATTGACGAGATCCCGAAGATCTTTGACGCGGTCTTTGAGTGCACGTTAGGGATGATTACGGTAAACTTTGAGGATTATCCGGACCACCGTTTGAAGTTTTTCTCGTTACTTCGTGAAGTGACCAATCATTGCTTCCGCGCCATCGCGACGTTATCGCCTGAGCACTTGAAGTTGGTCATCGACTCCATCGTTTGGGCGTTCAGACACACAGAAAGAAACGTCGCGGACGAAGGGTTGCACTTACTTCTCGAAATGATGAAGTACTTTCAAATGTCCGAGTTTTGCAACGCGTTTTATCAATCCTTTTATCTCACGTTGTTATCTGAGATTTTCGCGGTGTTGACGGATGGGTTCCACAAACCCGGGTTCAAGTTGCACGCGTTGTTGTTGCAAAACTTGTTCACCGTCGCGGACTCGCCAGAGAGATTGACGGCCTCGTTATGCCCGCCGGAAAAACAAGGTCAATACTCCTCCAACGCGCATTTTATCAAAGACCACGTGGCGACGTTATTAGCCGGCTCGTTCCCGAACATGTCCGCGGGCGACGTCGAGCGATTCGCGAGTGGCATGATGGAATATAAAAGCGATTTGGTCCAGTTCAAGAACCACTTGCGCGACTTCTTAGTCGCGAGTAAACAGTTCTCGACCGCAGATTTCGCAGAAGAAGAGAAAGCTAGGTTGGCAGAGGTGGCCAAGGAACGCTTAGCGGCGGTTCCGGGGATGATTGCGCCGAATGAATTAAACATGGACGACGACGAAGATTAAGAAGAAAAAGAAAATCTAAGCGGCAGCGAAGCTTACATATACTACTACTACTACCACTAATACTACTAGGGTAATAATAAAAATAAGATTGAATAAATAGACGCTGCTAAAAGCTACGGCACATTCATACTAATATACAAACTAATTACAACACTTTATCGTACTTCTCCATCAAGTCTTCTGCGGCTTTGTCGTACGTTTGCTCCTCTAAGTTTTCCAAGAACAACTCGTCCGCGCCGCCTTGATCGGCCCCTTTTCTTTCACCGCTCTCCTCGTCGAAATCGTTTGGTCTCGAACGTTTCGACGCTTGATCGTACGCGCGATCGTAATGGTGCACCAAAATCTCCTCCACGAACTGATCCCACTTCTTCTCCGCGACTAGACTTCTCCACTGATTGACACGTTCGTTCCCTACTCTCTTCTCCAACACTTGCAATTTTTCCAACAGTCTCGGAACTTCCGTCGTCTCGAAGTGCTCGTAATTTTGCCTAATCCATTTGACCCGGTGTTCCATCGGTATGCTCAATATCGTCGCTTTACCTTCACCCATTCTCTTCCAAGTCATCGTCGGTATTTGCACTTTACCAATCATCGACGACTCGCCTTCCACGAAAATAACTCTCTTCTCGTCAAACTTTCGCATCTTATGCGCCAACCTCGAATCGAACATTTTTTGACTCGGTTGCCCGACGAATCCATTCTCTGGATCTTCCCCTAATACCGACCCTCTATGTTCCGCGAAGCGCTCTAAATCAATCACTTGAGCACCCCGTTTCTCCAACGCGTCCAACAACTTTCCCTTCGCGCACCCGGTCTTCCCGGCGACGACGTGGTAACGAAACTTTGCCGCTTCCTCTTTGAGATACTTCAAAGTCGTCTCTCGATATTTCTTATACCCGCCCGGAACGTAAGACACGTCAAAACCGATTCTCGACAGCACGTGCGCTAACGAGAGCGACCGTTCCCCGCCTCGAAAACAATACACGCACACCTTCGTCGTCTTCGGAAGATGTAAAAAATGTTCCTCTAAAATTTTACTTAGATTCTCGCTCGTCAATTTCGCGCCCAGCTTTTTCGCCTCGAACGGGTCGACTTGGACGTACATCGTCCCTATTTCTTCTCTCTGCTGATCGCTCAAGACGGGCGTGGAGATGGCGAACGGGACGTGGTCGTCTTTGTATTCCGAGGGCGATCGGACGTCGCAGACTAAATCGTACATTTCCGGGTCGAATTCATTGCTTTCCACGAGCGCTTTTTTGATGCGAGGACCGAGGTCGAGGTACTCCGGCGGGTAGGTAAAGTTATCTCGGCGAAGAACGTCTTCTTTGCCAGAGGAGGCTGTCGTCTTTGTCGTCGTCTTTGTCGTCGTCGTCGCAGCTCGTCTCGACCACCACGGTAGCAGGAACGCTCGGTTTCTCTCGCCGTTGTTGTTGTTGTTGTTGTTGTTTCCAATTCTATTGTGCCGCCATGACCAAGACGACGACGACGACGATGACGATGACGAGAAAGAACAAGTCGTCATCGACGGGGCCATTCTTAGTAGTGTCGTCCTCGTCGTGAAATAACAGTAATAATAAGAATTACAGCTCCTCGGGACGATTTTACCGCGTTGCAACAACCCCCAGTGCGGCATATAAAGTGAAGAAGAGAGAAAGAGGAGGTTTTCCCCTTAAAAAAACAAACAAAGAAACGCCTTTTTTTTCGAGATCATCAGTTCAGTTTTGTTTGACCACAACAAGAAAAATAAAATGTCAGCGGACGCCTCCGACGACGAGGACGATGGGAAATCGGGTGCGACCGTCGAAGTCGACGGAGAACAGGTGATTGTTCGAGTGCGATGCGCTGAATGCGTGAAGAAAGGCCTCACGACGGAGGCAGATGAAAATGAAAATCTTGGACAGTTTTACGAGTCGCAGTTGCGAGATGATTTGCTCTGCGCTTCGCATTACTTGGAGGAATTGAGGACGTTGGAGAATAACTACGTCATGAAGATTGGTAAGAATTGATAAAATGAGTTGTTGTTAATATTGTTAGTGCAATTGTAATAATATTACTCGTCGTCGTCGTTCTCATCGTCGTCTTCTTCGTCTTCTTCTAAATCTAAAACGATGAATCGGTTCGCGCCGATGCGCACGGCGGCTAAACCTCGAGAGGTCGAACATTCGATTGGACCTACGGCGTTCGGAGGAAGGCGGCGACACTTGCGCTCGTCGTCGTCCTCTCCGTCATCGTCGAATGTAGCCACACCGTCGGCGAGAACGAGAACGGCGGCTTTGTGACGGTTAGGATTTTCGCCCTCCGCCATGTCTTCTTCTGCTTCGTCTTCTTCTTTGGGAACTAATAAAGTGAGCGCACGACCGTTCGTGTATTCTAAAGCATCGAGAGGTTCGACGGTTTCGTAGTAAAGCTCGTTGGTATCGGTACCCATATCGTCGCTACTCATACCAAAATTAGAAGCAACGACATCTTTACCGAACTGGCATCCGTTTCGAACGGCGTCTCGAAAGCTTTCTTGAACGGCGAGAGATCCGGAACTTATAAACGTGGCGTTGGCGCTCAACGTGTCGCACTTCTTCGTTTGGTCGTCGACGTCGCCATCAATCGATGAATTGCTACCAGGCGTTGCGGGGGTTGCAACAACGTTTCCTTCAATCGTACCGCTCGTTTCGCGAAGAAAGTCTTCGTCCCATGTTTTCAGGAGCGTTTCTAAGCAGTCTCGCAAGCCGCCGTAGCGAATACCGTCGTCGTCGCCATGTCTCGACAACTGCATTTCCAACCGATCCGTTGATAACTCTGAGCTTCGTCCCAGCGCGTCCATTACATTTTCTACATTCGCTTCCGGTAAGTTCGGTACCGCTGCTAATGGAACGCCTGTTTCCATGCGTTTCTGCGCGCGCATTAGAAACGCGAATATCGCGCGATTCCTACTACCAACCATCGAACACGCCGTCGTCGCGTCGTGGCACGCCAAACACGCCAGCTCGACTTCTTCGCACAACTTATCCAACGTTTCTTCTCTCAAACCGAGCGGTTTCGCGTGTTTTTTCCACCTGGACAACCCTCTTAATTCTCGCAAGCGACTAAACGCCACCGACAACGCCGGAGCGACTTTCTTCACCAAAACGTCGTGCGCGACGTTCGTCTCGTGGTCTAAGCGCCTCGCGCGTTTCTTTAACTCGCCCGATTTACACCTCACACCGAAAAAATCTTCTAAACCGCGATCTATGATGCCTGTTTCGTACAACGAAAGTGCGTCTTTACAAAAAATATCGCAAAACTGCGCGCGGAACTTCTCGTCCGCGATGATTTCACTCATGGATGTTTTCTTCTCGTTCTCGTCGTCGTCGTCGTCACCTCGCAAATACGACGCCCCGGCGCTTAGTTTACCCACTCTCTTCGGTTTCTCCGTAACTATAAATCTTTGAAAATCTGGGTCAATCGACGAGATGGCAAAATCAACCACCGTGTGGTAAAACGCCGTCTTTAGCGCCGCTTTCCATCGTTTCGAAAGCATCGCGACCGAGCTCAAACACGCGCTCAAAAGCTGACTGGTGTGCGCGGCGTGTAACGCGAAATCGTACGTCGCTTTCACGCGATGTTGTGAGAGCAAATCAAATGACAACATCGCGTACGCGTTGCCATTTACGCGAGCGCAAATGGCGTTTTTCTCTTTCGATACCGACACCGCTTCCACCGCGGATTTCTCTTCGTCTTCGTTGTTCGTCGGTACTTTTTGCCAAAACAACGGAAACGCGCCAAAACCAAAACACGCCACGTTCCCGCTCACATCTCCAGCCACTAAAACGTTCATCTGGCTCGGCGGTGCCTTGTGATCTAAAATCTGGTCTCTGTTCCAAGCCTGTTGGTCTTCGTCGATTTCCCAACGCTCCTCGTCCTCGTCCTCTTCGTCCTCGTCCTCCTCGAGCAAAACGTCGTCCTCTATCGTCTCCTCCACGTCCACCCCTTTATTTCGTCGCACAAACCCAAAACTCTTCCCACTTTGACCGCTGCTCTTCCCGCCTCGCATCATCGCCAACGCGGCGTTCGATACGCTCAGCTTTGGCCGAGCGTGAAATTTGCTCGCCGACGAGTCGTCGTTGAAAAGCAGCGCGGCGGTGTTGTTACTCCCGGACGACGACGTCGCGTGGCTTCCACTCCTCGCCAACGCTTCGAACTCTTTCGTCAACTGCGTGTCTGTTTCTTTGTCCTCAGCTATGCTCCCAACGACGCCCGTCCAACACAACGCGGATATTTTCCTCTTCCCGTCTTCTTCCTCTCCTAATCCGTCGCAAAATCTCTCCGTCATCCGTTCCACGGTCCAGCTCGGATACACCGCGCCTTCCCCACCCGCGTGGTTGTTCCCATTCTCCACGTGAAACAACTCCACGTCTCCGTTTCTTCGTCCCACCGCTAAAATCTTCCCGTCTTCTCTCCACGTCAAGCACGTGCACTCGTTCCCCGGGGAGACCGTTCGCCACAAGCGTTGCCAGTCGATGCGATGTAAGGACAAGGCGCCGTCTTTGGTGGCGACGGCGATGACGTCGATTTTGGGGTTGATTTTTATGGAGAGGATGGGAGAGTGGAGGGAGACGTCGCGGAGGACGGTGAAGGCGCGGCCGTTGTTGCTTCCACTCTTCGGCATAGAGAGTGTAGTGTTACCGTCGTGATTGCTCTTTTCCTACAAATACTCTGGAGACTTTTTCGAATTTTTTCTCTTCTTTTCTTTTAAAAAATACTATTGAGACTCTCTCTCTCTCAATACACTGTCTCACAGGGACGGGTAAGAATACTTGGACGGGGAATACTACGGACGGGGAATACCTTAACTTGGACGGTACGTTACGTCACGACGTAACTTGGACGGGTAATGCACTCGATTGCTTTTCCACATAATAATAATAGACTTTTTTTCGATTTCTTTCTCTTTTTTTCTGTTGTTTTTTTGTCGCATGTGTCTCGCATGTAATTAAAAAAAAAGGCGTTACGTTATTTCATAGTATATAATATTCTCTCGCGAAAGAAAGAAGAAGACATGGCTTCATCGCGAGTTAAAGCGTCGACAACGATCGCTTTGAGCGTGATCGAGGACGTTTTGACGTTGGCGACGACGATAGTGGCGTCCTCGATCGCGTTTTCGATGCGATCGATCGGTTTTGTTCTTCTCAAGTCCCCTCATGTTGTCCCCGTTTTTAAGAGGGGAGCGAGAGAGAGAGAATACGCGGAGATCCGCGACGAGGAGAAGCGGTTGTTGGAAAAGGAAAAAGAAGAAGAGGAAGAGGACGACAGTGCGAGTTTGAGGAGGATTGAGATGGAGTTTGCGGTTCCGAGAGCGCCGACGGTTGTTGGAAAAGCGAGGGAGATTCTCTTCCAGGAGCAGAACCAAGAAGACGCGAAGCAGCTCGAGGCAAAGTTGGTGAGCGAGTTTGCGATGTCGGCGAGCGTGTTTTATCCTGCGGATGCATCGTCTTCGTCGCTTGAAAATACCGTAGTTCTTCTCAATTGTACCGGTGGTACTCAAGAAACTTGGCGAGCCTCTGGTGTTGTCGAGCGATTCTGCGAGAAAAAGAACTGTTCGGTATTGACGTTGGACATGAGAGGTCAAGGTTTGGAAACCGACATCGTGGATTACGACTCGCTGCGGGTACTCGCGATGGACGTATTGGCCGTTCTACGAACGGTTCAGGAAGAGAAAAAGAGGTATAAAATTGGCGCAAAGATGCACGTCGTCGGATATTCCATCGGAGCAGGCGTGGCGATGTGGATAGGAGTTCTCCTCAGTCCCAATCGAAGAGGCGGGGAAAGACTGACAAGGCCGAAAGTTGACTCGATTTCTCTGTACGGCTTTACGTCCAAAGGCGTCATCGCCGGTCGAAAGAACTTCATCGATCGAGTATTAACGCAGGCATTCGCTACGGAAATGTTCGTCCGCGCTTGCGGCATTCGCGGCTTCATCGGTCTCATGCGACTCGGCATTCGACCAAACTACGACGCGCTCAACGCGCAAAAGATGAACGTCGACGATTTAACCCACTACACCTGCGACACGAACACCCTGGACGGGTTCGCCTACCAAGTTAAATCGTGGACAACGTTCGAGTTATCGCGCGATGAAATCAAATCCATCGAAATTCCAACATTAATTCTCCACTGCAAAGGCGACGAGCGCGCCGGCCACAAACGGGAACACAAACGCTTCGACGCGGAGACGATGCCGAGAGGCGAGTTTCTCCAAATCCAAGGCGACTACAGTCACTTGTGGCCGTACGAAAATCCAGAACAGTTCGTACGCGTCGTTGAGGAGTTTCAAAACCGAGCGTCTGCGAGGAGGTTGTAATAAAAACGTTTATTATACCATCGCGACGGATGTTTTTCCTCTTTTTCTTCGATTTTCTCTTCTTCTTCAGTTCTTCCCCTGGCGGCGAATTCTTCACTCTGAGTCACACTTTTGCACTTCGTTTTACAACAACGCGAAAAGAACTCTGATAAAGCATTATTATTCAGGAATGGCGGACGACGACGCCAACGCCATGATGCGGAACATGTCCAAAGCGGCCACCGCGTCGAACCTCCCTCGAGCGACGCGGGTGAAAAACAAATCCGCCGCTGCGATCCAAATCACCGCCGAACAAATCGTCCGCGAAGCGAAAGAGCGACAGGACGACACGTACATCGCGCCGAGGCAAAAGATCACGAACAACGAAGAACTGTACGAGTACCGATTGAAGAAACGGAAAGAATTCGAAGACGTGATTCGGAGAACGTATTGGGACAGCAAAGTGTGGACGCGATACGCGCAATGGGAGGAAGGCCAAGGGGATTTCGCACGAGCGAGAAGCGTCTGGGAACGCGCGCTGGATCAAAATTATAAAGAAGTCCCGGTGTGGATAAACTACGCGGAGATGGAAATGCGAGCTGGGTTTGTGAATCACGCGAGGAACGTGTGGGACCGCGCGTGCTCTTTGTTGCCGAGACACGACGTTTTGTGGTATAAGTTTACGCACATGGAAGAGACGATGGGCGAAATAGCGGCGTGTCGAAACGTGTTTGAGAAATGGATGAAATGGGAACCGAGCGAGTTAGCGTGGAACGCGTTTGTGAATTTTGAGATGCGGTATAAGGAGTACGATCGCGTGCGAGATGTGTATCAGAGATACGCGCAGGTGCATCCGTCGACGAGAGTGTTCGGGAAGTGGGCGAAATTTGAGCAGTATCAGAAACACGACAACGAAAATTGCAGGAAAGTGTTCGAGGCTGGGATTGAGATGTTGAGCGAAGAGGAAGACGTGGACGATTTGTACGTTCAATACGCAAAATTTGAGGAGAAAAATCACGAGTATGAACGCGCGAGAGGGATTTATAAGTACGCGCTGACGGCGTTGCCGAAATCGATGCACGACTCGATCCGGAAAGCGATGATGACGTTTGAGAAACAGTTTGGCGACTCGAAAGGCATTGAAAATGCAGTCGTGGAGAAACGAAGACACGAATACGAAATTTTAGTCGAAAAGGAACCGATGAACTACGACCATTGGTTCGCGTTTGCGAAATTAGAAGAGGAGAACGGGGAGTGGGATAAAGTTCGAGAGGTGTACGAACGCGCGATTGGGAACAAACCGCCGGCGAACGAGAAGAGATATTGGCGACGATACGTGTATCTATGGATCAATTATTTCTTATTCGAAGAGTTGGACGCGGAAGATTACGACCGTGCGAGGGAGGTTATGCGAGAACTCTTGAAGTTGGTCCCGCACAACGAGTTTTCGTTTTCGAAAGTGTGGATCATGGCCGCTAAGTTTGAATTGAGAAGGAAAAAATTAGACGCGTTTCGTAAGATTATGGGATTAGCCATCGGATTAGCTCCGAAACCAAAAATCTTTGACGCGTACATAGAGGTCGAGTCTCAGTTAGGAAACGTGGACCGGTGTCGATCGTTGTACGAAAAGTCGTTAGAGTTGAACCCGAGAGATTGCGAGAGTTGGGTGAAATACGCCGAGTTGGAGAAGGATTTAGGAGAAACCGAACGCGGTCGCGCCATTTTTGAAATGGCAATCGAACAACCGGCTTTAGACATGCCCGAAAGCTTGTGGAAGGCGTACATTGACTTTGAAATTTCCATTGGGAACAGAGTCGAAGCGAGAGCGTTGTACGAGCGATTGTTAGAGAAGACGGAACACGTGAAAGTTTGGATGAGCTTTGCCAAGTTTGAAAACAAAATCGTCTTGCCGCCTCCCGAGGACGACGAGGAATGGGACGAAGACGAGGAGACTGAGGCGGAAAGAAGAAAGCGAGAGGAGGCGCACGTGAAGAAAACACCGACGGAATCGAAAGAAGCTCGCGAACAAAACGCGAGAAGGGTTTTTGAACGCGCGTTGGAGGCTTTGAAAACGAACCAACCCGATGCGAAAGAGGAACGGGTGATGTTGTTAGAGGCGTGGAAAGTGTTCGAGGAAAACGCTTCTGGCACGTCGAATGAAAAGAAAGAATTGATAGACGCCGTGGACAAGAAGATGCCGAAACGCGTCAAGAGAAAACGTCCAATGTACACCGAAGACGGCGAAGATGCAGGGACGGAAGAGTATTACGATTACGTGTTTCCAGAAGAAGCAGGCGCGAAACCAAACTTGAAGTTGTTGGAAGCCGCGTACGCGTGGAAGAAACAAAAGCAAATGGAAACGTCCTCGTAAAAAATCTTTCTGTTCGCGTAGACAAACAACATTATTTGCAGATTTCTATACTTACAACATAGCGCAAAGCGAACTACCTACTAGTAATACACAACTCTATCCTTCTAATAACTAATCTCTTGAATTCCAATGGTGCGACCACCAGTTAGGCGTTCCAAATTCGCACTCGGTGAACGCTTTCTCTTCCTTTTCTCCTCCGTCGCCGCTCTCGTCGACTGTTTCAATCGAAACGCCTTCGCTGACGTTTTCCACCTTTGCAAATCTCACCAACGCTAACCCGACGCCGCCACCTCGAGAGGCGACCACTTTCCCAATCTCTTTCCCGTCTTTTTTCGATATGACTATCCCATTTATTTTGACTTCTTTATTTTCATCAAAAACAACCGGAACGACGCCTTTCCTCACTTCGCCTTGAAACTCCGCCCGCGCCGTCGGTTCTTGGCCGACGTAACAACCCTTGGTAAAAGAAACCGCGTGTAAATGCGTCAACCTCGATTCCGCCGGAAACCGCTCGCCGAGTTCCAAAGACCCTTCCGGCACGCCATTCGCGTGTCTCCAGTTCGCGTACACCTTCTCGTCCAACTCTGCGTCTTCCTCCGTTTTCTTCGTAGCGTCAAAAACTATCCCGCGTCGTCCTAATCCAAACCATCTCGGATCCGCCGGTAAGAGTACATTTCCACGACCACCACTATCAGCATAATCGGTATCAAACGAAGGTGGCATCACGCGTACGCTCAACTCCTCGCTCGCGTCTTCCACTGAAACGTCCGACCGTAACTTCCTCCGCACTATTTGCGTCAACAACGTCTCTTTGGCACGTTGACACGAGTCAATCAAAATCTCATCATTATTTCTTCTTCCACCATCATCGCTTCTTCCTCTCGTCAAGAACACGTCCGTCACGATTCGCCCTTTCGGCGTTAACATCGCCGCGTACATGGTATTAGTATTATTATCGTCATCCTCCAGAAGTAAATCGACGTCGTTGGTCAGCAATCCTTGGAGTAACTTTTTCCCGTCCTTCCCGGTGAGTCGTACCACCGAGCGGGATTTCCCGAGGAACACGCCCTTAAAACCACCTTTAAGGCTCTTCGATTGACCAGAACTGCTCATCGCGTCCGAGCCTCCTCGAGCGCTTCTCCGAATGAACGCGTCCAGCGTTCGCGCGATCGCGCGTTCCAGAGCCGTCGTCGCGCTGCTCGAAGAAGCCGCCAAAGTCGTCGTCATCTCTCTTCTCTTCTTTTGAAGAAAAACGTCGACGACGAATTTTGAGAAAAAAAGAAAAAATTTTTTTTTTTTTTTTGAGGCAAAAAGAGAGGAGTAACCCTTTACGTACTAACGGGGTACTCTCTCAAGTCAAAATGTGACCTACCTTTACGCACTCACGTGAGTCAAAGCGCGTACTCCAAAACCCGAAATAAAAAAAAAATTGAGACGATGAGAAAAAGAAAGAAAGATAAAACACACGTGTATCCGTTCCTCATTCTTGACTGAGATGATGATGCACAGCACACGCACGAACGCTTCGATGCTGTGCATAAACATCACCCCGAAGTTCGTGCGGATACGCCGAGGCGTTGCGTTCTCAACTCATTCGTCGTCTTTGCGAAATTGTCGTCAAATTTTGTCGTCAAACGCAGAGAGAGGAACGAAAACGCAGCGCCTTCTTCTTCTTAGTGGTAATAAAAAACTCGCAATTGATTCTTCGACGAGCGATGATGCTTCGATGGGAAGCCATTGCAGTCGTCGTGCACGTCGTCACTTTTCCTCTCCATTCGCGAGGGTTTCCGACACGCGGAGACACGCGCGCGTCACTTCCGCGTCCTCGAACAACAACAACAACAAAATCACGAGTGCAAAAAGTGGTTTGAACAGCACCAGTGGTGGTGAATCTCGTCTCCGCGCGATCAACAATCCCTCGCAGCAGCGAGAACAACAAGGGTTAGCGGACGCACTCGCTGCGGGGAAATCTGCAAAATCGCCGCCGGGGTCGTCACGAGGACAAGAAGAAAAAGAAATGATCGACCAGACGTACGAGTTGAACGGTAACAACTTCGCGGAACAAACGATCGCGACGCCGTCGGATGGACCGATCGATGTGTTGCACGCCTCTTCGAAGCAGACGAAGAGTTGGCAAGCGGTGAGGAGAGCGGTGACGACTGGGCCGGTGCAATCGAACGCGTTGATTGGAGGGACGCCGTTGATTGACGTGACGAGCGTGTTGAGTTTGAATCCTTCAAAGGTGAAGATTTACGCGAAGTGCGAGTATATGAATCCGAGTGGAAGCATTAAGGATCGAATTGCGAGTTATATTTTACAAGCGGCGATTGATGCTGGGGATTTGAAGGAGGGGATGACGGTGGTGGCGGCGACGAGCGGGAACACCGGGAGCGCCATCGCGGCGGCGTGCGCCATTCGCGGGTTTGATTACATCGTCATTACGAATAAGAAATGTTCGATAGAGAAGATCGATAGCATGAGAGCGTATGGTGGGACGGTTATTGTCGCGAAGAGTGGCGTAGCTGCGGACGATCCAGAGCATTATCAAAATATCGAGAACACGATGGTGGCGGAAAATCCGGGGAAGTATTTCGGCGTGAACCAGTACGATAACTTGAACAACGCGTTGGCTTACGAGGCGACGTTAGGGCCGGAAATTATCGCGCAAACGAAAGGACTCATCACGCACTTTGTCGCTGGGTCGAGTACGGGTGGGACGCTGACGGGTACCAGTCGGTATTTGAAGGCGGTGAACCCGGAGATCAAGTCCGTGTTGGCGGATCCGCGAGGGTCGGTATTGTGGGATAATTTCGTTAACGACGTTCCGGAAAACGAGTTAATTGTTGGTAAGTGGGAGATTGAAGGCGTCGGGAAAGATTCTATTCCGGGTGTTTTGTCCTGGGACGTCGTCGATGGCGCGCAAAGAGGAGACGACGCGTCGAGTTTTTACACGTGTCGCAAAGTCGCGAGAGATTTGGGCGTTTTAGTTGGAGGCTCCGCCGGGTTGAATTTACACGCGTGCGCGGTCTTGAGCGGTAAAATCGACAACGGCGTCATCGTGACCGTTTTGCCAGACTCTGGGGTGAAATACCTGTCCAAGATTTTCAACGACGATTGGATGAACGAGAAAGGATTCACGGGCAAGGAAAAGAGTCCCGAGGATGGAGAAATCTATTGGCGACCGGGCGCGAACGATCCGTGCGAGAACCAAAAGAGTAGCAGAATGTTTCCGATAAACGCGTGCTCTTTACAACACGACACGAGAAAGCAATGCAACGACGACGAGTTGAACCCGAGAGAACAAACGGAAGCGGAGTTGAGATTTTTGGAAGAGACGGCGGCGAGAATGGTCGAATACCATCGTCAATCCGTAAAAATTGGCGAAGAACCGGTAGTATTGATGAATACTCCGGAAAGCATTCGAGCGATGTTTTCCGAAGCTGGCGTTGGGATGACCTTTGAGCACCAAGAACCGGCGTGGAGCGAGCAACAGTTGAGAGACGCCGTGACGACCATCTTGCAAACGTCCGTGCGTTCATCGTCGCCGTTATTTTTGAATCAATTATACGCCGGTGTCGACCCGGTCGCGTTAGCCGGCGAATGGGTCTCCGCGGCGTTGAACTCAAACGTGCACACGTTCGAAGTCGCGCCATCGTTGACGGAGATTGAGAAATCATGCTTGGAGAAAGTCGCGCGGTGTTGGTTGAAGACCAACGACGGCGTCGAGACTCCCGAACACGACGGTTTGTTCGTCCCAGGTGGATCGTTATCGATTTTATATTCCATCTTGTTAGCCAGAGACGTCGCGGACTCTTCCATTCGCAAGGCTGGCATGGACAGAAATAACAAGTTGGTAGCTTTTTGCAGCGAAAACGCGCATTACTCGTACAAAAAATCCGCCATCGTTACCGGTTTAGGCGAAGAAAACTTGGTCGCGGTGAAATGTCTGCCGAACGGTGCCATGGATCCGGGCGCTTTGCGTGCGGCGATTGCATCGGCCATCGCGGCAGGCAAAACGCCGTTCTACGTCGGCACGACCGCGGGTACAACTGTTTTAGGCGCTTTTGATCCGTTCAGCGAAATCTTTGACGTCGTCGACGAGTTTCAAAATGCCAACGGGAAATCGCAACGCATTTGGACCCACATCGACGGCGCGTGGGGCGGTGGTGCCATGCTTTCCAAAGAGCACAATCATCTCATGGACGGCGCGGAACGCTCGGATTCTTTCTCTTGGAACCCGCACAAAATGCTCGGCATGCCTTTGCAATGCTCGGTGTTTGTCTGCAAGCACGCCGGCTCTTTATCTAAAGCGAACGGCGCCAAGGCGGAATATCTCTTCCAACCGGACAAGAATAACTCTGGCGCGGACTTGGGCGACCGAACCATTCAGTGTGGACGCAAAGCAGACGCCGTGAAGTTATGGTTGGCGTGGAAATTGCGAGGCGACGAAGGTTTCGCCAAGTGCATCGATCGGTCCTTTCACTTGGCGAAATTCGTCCAACTCGAAGTTGAAAACTCGGACGGCAAGTTCGTTCTCGTCCAACCGGCCCAATGCTCCAACGTCGGGTTCTGGTACGTTCCGCCGCGCTTGCGCCCATTCAACCGGACAACTGCGACTGAAGAAGATTGGGCCGAACTCGGTTACGTCGCTCCAAAGTTGAAAAACGCCATGCAAAAAGCCGGCGACGCCATGATTGGCTTCCAACCCATCGCCAGCATGGGCTACGTCAACTTTTTCCGCCTGGTGTTACCGAACCCGAGACACATCACGGAAATGGATCTGAGAGCGATGTTGGATCGCATGGACACCTACGGCCAAGAATTTTAATAATCATCGGAGAAAACAAATGGAGTAATTATATGTTATGCATCAAAGAGAAGAGAAGAAAGAGGAGGAAATTTTGCAAGCACGGAGGGTGGCTTACGTTTGTAAACTACTATAAAAATTATAATACACGAGAGCGGATTTATGATGATGTTTACGCAATCATCGAATCAAATCAATCAACGAGAGCGAGAGAGAAGAAGGAAAGCGATAAAAAGCGCGCTCTGAGAATAATAATAGTTATAATAACGAATAATAATACGAGAATGGTCATCTAGTAGTACACGAAAAGAAGAGTTGTTTAATATAATAAGTCATCACACACGATACTTTTAAAGCGAGAAACGAAGAAAAAATCGACACAAAATTTTTCAAAATTCGAATAAAATGCGCGTGGATTTAATCTCCGTCTTCTGGCACAACCTGGAAGGCGAGAAGCACAACGAACCGATTCTCGCGTGTTCGTTCGATCCTTCTTCATCGTCTTCTTCGTATAAACGTCTCGCGACCGCTGGAGGCGATAAGACGATAAAGATTTGGGACGTTTTGGAAATCGTCGACAAAGTGGAGGAGGAGGAGGAGGAGGAGAAAGAGGACGAGAGAGAAGCAAAAGTAGGAGAAGAGCAGACGCAAAGTCGCGTGGAATATAAAGAAACGATCACTCGACACGCGGCGGTGGTGAATTGCGTGAAGTTTTCTCCGGATGGCGCCGCACTCGCGTCGTGTGGAGACCGAGGCGAAGCGTTCGTGTTTGAGAAGACGACGACGACGAGAAAGGAGGGAGAGGAAAAGAAGACGGAGACGACGAACAACGCGCAGATGATGGTTGTCTCTGGCAACAGAACCGAATCTGATGCTAAACAACAAGGAGAGAAAGAAGCGCCTTCTCTTTTTAAGTGCAAATGCGCGTTGCGTGGCGGAACGGCGGATGCGTTAGATTTGACGTGGTCCGCCGACTCGCAGCTCGTCGCGGTGTCGTACATCGATTGGCGGACGATTATTTACGACGTCGCGAATGGTGGGGTCCCCCTGATTGCCTTCGAAGGTAAAAAAGGTAAATGCGCGTTAGGTGCGAGCAGTGGTAACGGACACACAAGTTTTGTCCAAGGTGTGACGTTTGACGCGTTGTCAAAATGGATAGTTTCTGTGAGCGCGGATAGGACGATGTGTGCTTGGTCTTCGAAGAAGGTTGCGATGAAAGCGAAGAAGGGCGAAAGTCCGAGTGCGACGAAGAAAGTTTGGACGACGAGCTCGTTCAAGTACAGCAGCTGCGCGAAGAGCGCAAAGTCTAGCATAGATAGCAGTAACCAAGGCAACGAAAACAACGACGCGTGTTCATCGATGCTCTTTCACGACGACACCTTGCCTTCGTTCTTTAGACGACCAAGTTTCTCGCCGTGTGGTTCGTTCTTAGTCGTGCCCAGTGGTATACTCAAGGAAAAGGTCTCCGAACACGGCGGCGCGAAGAAGAGTGAAAGTACGGACTGCGCGCACGTGTTCTCTCGAGACGATTTGACGCAACCGAAAGCGTCCCTTCCGTCACTGAAACCGTCGACGTGCGTGGCGTTTTCGCCAAAGGTGTTTAAACTGAGAGGCGTTAAAAACGATGACGAATCAGTTGCTTCCACGAATCCTTTTAGAGGATTAAAGCACCGATGCATATTTTGCGTGTGTACAATTGATGGAGCTATGGTGTATGATACCGAAGTTGCTTCTCCTGTCGCCGTCATTTCAAACGCTCATTACGCCGCGGTCACGTGCGCGACTTGGAGCGCGGACGGGAGAACTCTGGTGTTGTCCAGTAAGGATGGTTTCTGCTCGTTTGTTCGATTCGACGAAGGTGAATTTGGCGAAGAAGTCGAAATGCCGAAACTTCCCGCGGAGACTGAAGTAGTGGAGGAGGGGAACAAGGAGAACGCCACGATTAACGGCACCGCCGCGGCGAAAAAGCCAGACCAAGCCACGGTGGACGCTCTGTTCGCAAACAATAAAAGTAGCACCGAAGATACGAATAAAGGCGTGGCGCAGACTGGAAGGCGAATAACACCGGTAGCGATGATGTAGAATATTAGTCAGCTAAAAACATGCACTTGTGGAACTGTAAAGAATGAACGCTCTGAGATTTCTCATTTAAAAAATATTTGGATCTACTAGTCGCTTCCTCATCCTCTTCTCACTCTCACCCGCCCTCTCTTTACTGCTTGGTTGTATTATATTACTTTTCTCGTTTTAATTGTTTCGTTTCATTTATTTCTCGGTTTATTATTCGTTTTTCTTTCTCGTTTTGTTTTCATTTTGGTTTTGTTTCAGTTATTTCTCGTTCGTCAAAGACAATAGCACTCCTTTCGAAAGCCCAAACAACTCAACTTCTATTCTCTCTCACTCTTTCGCTTCTCACATCTTTAAAAATATTTCACACACACAGACACTGAACCTCTCACGCGCGCGCGCTTCCACCTCTCGGCGTGCGACGTTTCTTTGGAGTTTCCGGACGATGTAACGAATCCGATTCGGTTGAGCCTCGCCAACCAAACATCTTCTTCATCAAGGATCCTACGATTGTGTTCTTCTCACTGTCTTCGTTATTCGCTCTTGCCGCCGCACTTCGCGACGCGCGCTTATTAGCGTTGAACTTTGGAGTTCCACTTCTTTCAGCGAGCGCCATGAGTTCGACGTAGCGTTCGTCGTCCGCTTCCACGTACTCCAAACCGTACTCCAAGACGTCCTCCAACGGCTCGAAGCAAATCGTTAAAGGTTGCGTCGTGGCGAAATCCATCTCCGCCTGCGCTTTGCGTCGTCTCTTGGATGCTGCCGGATTGAAGCACGCTCGTCGTCGTCGTCTTTTCTGCGCAAGCGCACCGCCACTGTTCATCAGAGCATTTTTTCGCTCTTCTTTTTCAGCCTTTTGGCGTTTCACCGCCGCGGCATCAAAGCAAAACAGGTAGCGATCGCGCTCAGCTTCAGTGGCGAGCTCTGGACGTTCACGAAGTTCTTTTGAAGGCGTCCAGTAAAATCGCGAGAGCAATGGACGACCGTTGTTATGAACCATCCTCTTCTGATACCAGTAGTGATGAACAGTCAAAACGACTTCGCAAGACGGCGCGTGCGGATACTTTTTTCGCAGCTCTGCGAAAGCTTTATCCATACTAGCGTCATGCTTCATAACGAACGGCTTCGGACGAATAGAAGCGCCTGGAGAAAAAAATGCTTTCGCACTCGTATTTTTTTGGGATACTTTCACGGTCAAGTTCATCTTCTTCTCGAGCAACGCGCGATCGAAAACTTCCTCGGTCTCCGCGAGGGAGGACAAGGAAGATTTCGAACCGCGCGTCACGCGTTTCGTTAATCCAAATTTGAGACTGCCACCACCACCACCACCACCGAATGCATCGAATGCGTTCGAGTTTGTGTTGATCTTCTTGTCGCTGTTTGTGATATTATTCTTATATTTCGTTGAATTGTTGTTGGTGTTGTTTTTCTTGGTCTTTTGTTGGATTGGCGTTTTCAGCTCACCCGCCCCGACATCCACAGTCGAGGGAACCCATTCGGCGGCGCGACGCGCCTTGCGCAACTTCAGCGCAGCGGCGGACTGCTTCGCCGAAGCAGCTCGCCCTTCCAAATGGACTTTCGTCAAAGATTTACTATTCGTATTGTTTAAACTTCTTGTAACTCTTTTGACGACGAGATCATTGCTGGACCCGTTTCCCGACACGTTTTCCACGTCAGAATCGTTTATATCCGACAACTTTTCCAGTCTCGCCAAGTGCTCATCATCGGAGCACTCGGAGGAATTTTCAGAACCAGAATTAATCACACTTTTGTTCAATTTCGATTTCGCATGTGTTGTTGTTGTTGTTGCAGTTTTCATTTTCTTCCCGATGAGACCTCCGTCGCCGGCAGTGACGTCGTTTGTACTCGGAGTTTGAGGGAGAGTCACGCAATCGTACGTCGCGTCGTTGGAATTTTCACCGCCATTCATAATCACACCCCAAGTATCGTACTTATTCGGCAGACTATGTCTCTTATCGTTGCGTTTGTAGTGCGGCGGCGAAACCAAAAACGCTTCGTGCATCGGTTGGTCTGACGTCCAGTGCAGCGCATCTTCCTCCGTCGACGGCGAATAACATCTACCCAAGACGATATCACACGCGGAGTTCGACGACACCATACTCGACGCGCACCAGGACGCTTCTTCAAAGACGTCGAAAAGTTTCTCCACGTGTTCTTGCGTCACACCGTCTTTACCTTTCATCTCCGCTTGTTTACCTCCTTCTGCTTCTACTTGCTTTTTCTGGTCTTTCTTTTTCATCATCGCAGTATTCGTTTTCTTCTTTTCTTTCATGTTTTCCGCAACAAACGCGTCTCTTTGGGATTCGAGCCATTGCAAATCTTGGTCGTCGCACTCGTACGTCGCCGCCGCGGTGTTCGGACCAAACCTCGCCGCGACGACTCCGCCATCCGACTTGTGATACCCCTGCGGCGGCTTGTACGCTTTCCCATCGTTCATACTCGCGTAATACTGCGCAGTTTCCGCTTTACCAAACTGTGGCACGTGAATATTCTCAGTTTTCGCAAACGGATCTTTATTAAAGCCTTGGATGCGCGCGTTCAACTCGCGTTGAGAAACCTTCTTCTTATTCCCCTTCGTCGGCGTAGTGTTCGTGTCATTTTCTATCCCGTCTTTATAATCAGCACTTCCTCTCTTCGGTCGATTGCCATCGCCTTTCTTCTTGATTTCTTTTTCAGCCTTTTCTGGCCTCGGCTCCTTCTTCACGCGAGGTTTTTGCTGAACGTTTCTCGTCTTGTTTTGTCTTCGATTGTCTCTGACGCCGCACGCGTTGCACAACGTCTTCGGTCCGTCCGGACCGTTACGCCATAAAGGCGTCGTGTGCGTGTTACAGTGCGCGCATCTTTTCCCTGCAATCCCAGTCGGCGACTGAGTATTCGCCATCTTTACTTTCCTTTTTCTCTTTTTCTCGCCGCCGCCGTCAACCGAGCGCTTTTAGAGGACAGAGGACCGAGGACTGGGGAGGGGCACTAATCAATGTTCCAATTCTTCTCTCTCGAGCGAATAAAAGCACTTTCTGTGTGAATGCATTGAAAAAGAAAGAAGCAAAACGTAAGTATTCGATATGAGGCGTATAATGGCATTCGTTTTCGAGCGAATATCTCAACCATTCGCGCTCCTCGCGCGCGATTGAATTCAGAAAATGGGACAAAGGGCAGGAATTTCGACACCTCTCAGGCACTGCCCGATGAGGCATTCCGAAGGGCACGCGCGCGCATCGAATCGCACGCAGTGCGCCTAAACGCGACGGCTTCGTGCCCAAAAAAAATCGATTTACGAGTAAAAGAGTCTAAATTCTGTTCAATTCAAAAGCGTAAACGCAGATCCACGTACCTTCTCGCCCTCTTTTCTCACGTTCAATGCGCGCACAAAGAGAGGTCCGTATAAAAAAAACAGAAGGACGCTCTCACGGAAAGTCGCCTTTTTCTCTCGCCTAAAAGAAATTAAAATCCCCCTTCTCTCTTTTACGCTCTACTCTTCTCAACGCGAATTTCCTCTCGCCTCTGCGCTGGAAGTTTTCGACGAGAAAGAATCTCTCTAAATCTATTCTTCCTTCCTTCTGAAGAAGAGTATTACGTAGAGAGAGTCGTCGACGCTCGACGTACTCGCGCCGTAGTGATTTTTTGTGTTGATTTTTCCTCCTCTTCGTTCCCTTCTTTCCGAAACGACAGAAAAAAAAATCAGAGAGAAAAGGAAGGTTTCAGAAGGGCAGTTTTCCCACCAAAACGAAGAAAAATTGTCGAACGAAGAGACCAATAAATATGCCTTCCGAAGGGAAATTAGAGGGGGAAAACGCGCGCAAACACACACTTCTCTCGATCAATAAAACGCCCAACAACACTTCCTCTCTCCACCAGATGTCGGGATTTTTGCGTCCTCGTGCTGCTCTCTGCTTTCTTTCTTCTCGTGCTGCTCTGTATTTCACAAAGACGGCTGATGATGACGACGACGACGACGGAGGAGAGAGGAAGCCCTGCCTCCCTTTAAACAGAGAGAACAGAGAGAGAATATTTTCTTCCTCGAAAGGATGCTTTTTTTCTTCTTTTTTGCCCTTTGTGAGATATTTTCAAAGATATTTTTTGTTCGCGACAAAGAGAGAGAGCAAAACTCTCGCTCTCCCCCTTCTTTTGTCTTTGTCGTCTCATTCAAGAAAAGCTTTCAACAACAACAACGAAAAAAAAATTCAAAAACGAGAAAAGAGCTCGAGAGAGAGAGAAAACCAAAATCATTTCTTTTCCCCACAACAACCTCTTATATATCTCTTTCTTCTGCGCGTGAACGATGGAAACGATGAATACCACCACAACCACCAACAAGAGAGAAGGCGACGAAAAGGACTTCGAGGAGGAGGAGGAGGACAAAAAGCGCGCGAAAAAAGACGAGTTAGAAGAGGACGAGTTGGAGACGCAAGAAACACATCCTTGGAGTGCCAACGAGGAAATCTTGGAGGAAGAGGTGTACGTCCAAGATTTAGGCAAAGTCTCCGACGACGTGAAAGTCGTCGAGGCGGAGAAGAAAAGTTGGAACAGGAAGCCTTTGGCGAGACCGATCGATGGTCAAACGGATTCTATACGTGCGTTTTGATTTTGTGTTGTTCACTCTTATTCTTTGAAACGCGTTGTTCGTATTCTTTTTCTTTGTCCTCTTCGCTTTGCGCTTTGGGAGATTTTCAAACTTCATAACTCACATTTTTTGACTTCTCGAACAGTTTTTCAACAGTTGGACATCGATTACATCATCGGCCAGCCGCACGAGATGCTCGGCCAGGAGAGACGGTCGAAGGGCCAGGCGGCGATTTTGCGAATGTTTGGCGTGACCGAAGACGGCCACTCGGTGTGCGTGCACGTGCACGGTTTCAACCCGTATTTTTACTGCGCGGTGCCGGAAACTTTCACGGAGCAACACATTCCGGCGTTTTTGATGTCTTTGAATTCGCAGATGATGGCGCACCAAAGGTCGTCGAATTCGGCGAGGCATTTCGCGCTGGACGCGCATTTGATTTTAGATAAACAATCGCTCATGAATTTCCAACCGAACGGGAAGAAAGGACGTTTTTTACGCATCATCATGATGTTGCCGACGCAAGTGGCGCAAGCGAGAGGGATTTTAGAAAATGGGATACACGTGGACGAGTTGCACCAAAGCGCGTTAACGTTTCCAACGTTTGAGAGTAACATTTTGTACACGTTAAGGTTTATGGTAGACAGAGCAGTTGTCGGTGGGAACTGGTTGGAATTACCGGCGAAAAATTATCGCGTGCGTCCGCAACAAAGGAAAGCGAGTTATTGTCAAATCGAGTGCGACGTTATGTTCGATCGATTCATCTCGCACGCCGCGGAAGGAAAATATTCAAAGTTGGCGCCGTTCAGAATTTTGTCCGTCGATATCGAGTGCGCTGGGAGAAAAGGTTTCTTCCCGGACGCCGAACAGGATCCGGTGATTCAAATCGCCACGCTCGTCACCGAACAAGGCTCGGATTCGCCGATTATTAAAGCGATTTGGACGCTAGACACGTGCGCGCCAATCGTCGGCGCAGAGGTGAAATCGTTTCGAGACGAGCGGGAGTTATTGAGAGACTGGGGTAAGTTTATGCGCGCCGTCGATCCAGACATGCTCATTGGCTATAACATTGTCAATTTCGATTTCCCATATCTCATCAAACGCGCGCAAACGCTAGGCGTGCAAGATTTTCCGTATTGGGGGAGAATTATCGGGAAACAACTGACGATTAAAGACACGACGTTTAGTTCCAAAGCGTACGGGACGAGAGAGTCGAAAGAAATTACCATCGAAGGAAGAGTTCAATTTGATATGCTCCAAGCGATTCAAAGAGATTATAAACTTTCGAGTTACTCTTTGAACTCGGTGTCCGCGCACTTCTTAGGCGAGCAGAAAGAAGACGTGCATCACTCGGCGATTTCCGAGTTACAAGCCGGGACCGCGGAAACCAGAAGACGTTTGGCGGTGTACTGTTTGAAGGACGCGTATTTGCCGCAACGTCTGTTGGATAAACTCATGTATACGTACAACTACATCGAAATGTCCAGAGTTACCGGCGTCCCGTTGTCCTTCTTGTTGGCGAGAGGACAATCGATTAAAGTCATGTCACAGCTGTTGCGAAAAGCCAGACAACGCGGATTGATCATCCCAGCGAGAAGAGACCGAGGAAACGGTCCGAACGCGCAATTAGAAGGTGAAGTCGCGTACGAAGGCGCGACTGTTTTGGACGCGAAAGCTGGGTATTACGAGCTTCCAATCGCGACGCTCGATTTCGCCTCTTTGTACCCTTCCATCATGATGGCGCACAATTTGTGCTATTGCACGTTGGTCAAGCAACACGACGTGGCGGATTTACCGCCGGAAGCGTACACGAAAGCGCCAACCGGAGATGTTTTTGTCAAATCCACGCAGTTCAAAGGTATCCTTCCGGAAATTTTAGAGGAACTGTTATCGGCGCGGAAACGAGCGAAACAGGATTTAAAAAAAGCGACGGATCCTTTAGAACGGGCGGTTTTAGACGGTCGTCAGTTGGCGTTGAAAATATCCGCCAACTCCGTGTATGGTTTTACCGGCGCCACGGTCGGTCAGCTTCCGTGTTTGGAGATTTCCGCCTCGACGACGGCGTACGGTCGTCAGATGATTGACCACACGAAGAAATTGGTCGAGGAAAAATACACCACCGCCAACGGGTACGAAGGCGACGCCGAAGTCATATACGGCGATACCGATTCCGTGATGATTAAATTCAACTGTAAAGAATTAAAAACGAGCATGGAGTACGGTTTAGAAGCCGCCGATTACGTCTCCGCGACGTTTACGAAACCCATCAAGTTAGAATTTGAAAAGTGTTACTGGCCGTATTTGTTAATCTCCAAGAAAAGATACGCCGGTTTACTCTGGGAAAACAGCGAAAAGTGGACAAAAATGGATACCAAAGGCATCGAAACTGTGCGTCGCGATAACTGTCTGTTAGTGCGCCAGGTCGTCGAAACGTGCTTGACGAAAATCCTCATGGATAGAGACATCCCTGGCGCGGTCAAATACGTCCAAAACACCATCTCGGATTTACTGATGAATAAGTTGGATTTGTCGCTTTTGGTCATCACCAAAGGTTTGACGAAAACCGCGGACGAATACGCGGTCAAAGCGGCGCACGCGGAGTTGGCACAACGCATGTTCCTTCGCGACCCAGCGACGGCTCCAGTTGTTGGCGACCGCGTCGCATACGTCATGATTAAAGCCACGAAAAACGCCAAAGGGTACGAGAAATCCGAGTGCCCGATTTACGCCATGGATAACAACTTACCCATCGATCACAAGCACTACTTGGACAACTTCTTGACCAAACCTTTGTTGCGTTTGTTCGAACCGATACTACAGAACGCCGCATCTGTTCTCCTCTCTGGTGAACACACCAGGTCGATCGCGTTACCTACCCCGTCTTCCACCTTGGCCGGCGGCATCATGCGCTTCGCGAAAGTCCGCCCGTCCTGCGTCGGTTGCCGCGCACCAATCACGGACGAAAAGCTCTCCAAATCTTTGTGTAAACACTGCGTGGAAGACGAATCTAAACATCTCCAAAAAGCGTTAGTCACGGTGAACGAACTCGAGAAAGACTTCAACCGTTTATGGACGCAATGTCAAAGATGTCAAGGTTCGTTGCACCAAGACGTCTTGTGCACGTCGAGAGACTGTCCGATTTTTTACCGAAGAAGGAAAACGCAGAAAGATTTGATCGAAGCCACGACCACGTTGAAACGGTTCGATTGGTAGTCACTTTACCACCACGTCAGCGTGTACGCGTTTGTAGTTATTAATAGTACTCACACAAACATCCACGCGTCGATATAATAATCAATTCGTTCGTCTTTTCTGTTTTTTGCTCCATTTCTCATAAAACAAGGCACAGTCCCCCCCCCAAAACACCACCAACATTACCACCAAGAATGGAGGAGGAGGAGGAAGATGGCGCGCCTCTCCCTTCCTCTGCTCTGCTCGTCAACCGTTTCCAGCTCCTCGAACTCGTCGGTCGAGGGACGACCGGCGTCGTCCATCGCGCGTTAGATGTGCTCAATAACAACGAAACCGTCGCCATAAAGTTAGTGGATTTGGAAGAGTGCGAGGACGACGTTTTGGACATTCAGCGCGAAATCAACGTGTTGGCGAACTGCGATTCCCCGCACGTGACGAAATATTTAGGCTCGTGGTTGGTACCGAAAACGAGCACGTTAGCAATTGCGATGGAATACATGGGCGGGGGATCGGTTCAGGATTTATGTCGAGAGACGCCGTTGGATGAGCGAATCGTTCGAGTGTTGATGCGAGACGTGGTGAAAGCGTTGAAGTATTTACACGAGGAAGGAAAAATTCATCGAGACGTGAAGTGCGCGAACATTTTGTTGAACGAGAACGGGGAGGTGAGATTGGCGGATTTTGGGGTGTCCGGGCAGATGACGCAAACGATCGGGGCGAGAAGGAAGACGTTTGCCGGGACGCCGTTTTGGATGGCTCCGGAGGTTATTCAATCGAGCGGAACCGGCGGGTTTGACGGACCGAGCGGGTACGACGAGAAAGCGGATATTTGGAGTCTAGGGATAACGGCGATTGAAGCCGCGACTGGGTCGGCGCCACACGCGCATTTACATCCCATGCGAGCTCTGTTTGTAATTCCGCAATCGGCGCCGCCAGAGTTGCCGTATACGGAAAACAACGAAGACAACGAAGAAGACGGAGGAGTGACGTATAATTTTTCGGAGGAGTTTAGAGATTTCGTGAAACAGTGCGTGAAAATGAACCCCGAGGAGAGGCCGAGTGCGGAAGAGTTGTTGAAGCATCCGTTCTTAAAGGTTGGCGGTGTGAACGCCGCGGAATCGGCGAGTAACGACGCGAGCACTAGTACTGTCGGGAACAAGACGAGTAACGGGGAAAGTAACAACGCGAGCGCGGAGGAGCGAGAGGAAGTGTCGACGATAATTGCAGAGGCGAAGAATGGCGCGGTGAATTCAGCAGAAAAGGTCCGACGACAGACGTCGAGTTTAGCGTCAGAGTTGACGGCACCGCCGCCGGACGCGTCGACGAAAGAGGAGAAGAAGGGTAAAACGCGGAGAAAAAAACCGCCGCCTCCGTTGCACTCGCCGCCGCGACCAGATCGCGTGAACACCAAGAAGGTCGCAGAGAACGAAGAAAATGACGTAGAAGTAGCAGAAGTAGATAAGAAGAAGAACAGCGCAGAAGAGAGAACGACACCGTCGGAGAACGGTTCAGAAGAAACGGCGACGACGCCGAGCACGCAAAAAGAAGCAGACGAGGACTTTGCGAGTAGTCCTCGGAGCTCGAATCATTCCACGATGTCTGGCAGTCAAAAGTCAAGACCAGAATCGTCGATCGGGAACTCGAGTTGGGATTTCGGTTCGGGTGCATTAGGCCGACGGTACTCGAAGAAGTTGCAGGACCAACAAAAACAGAAATCGCCGACGGCGAGTAACTCGAGTTTGGATCCTCTCAGTCCAAAATCGCGCTTCAAACTCGACGGGAATGAAGCGCTTCCGAGAACGAGTTTGTTGTTGAAAAATCACGTGGGAGACGCGCTTCGCGATTTAAAAATTCCGAAGCGTGAAGCCGATGCTGTATTTTCTGCGCTCGTGGGGATGGAAATTGCAGTCGCGGGAAGTATCGATGCATTTTTTAACTCCGTTTACGAAAGAAGCGTAGCGAAGGATGGAAACGATGATCACGCGTTGTCGAGGGATAAAGAGCAGTCGTCGGAGAGAAGCGTCTTGGCAGAATACTTACTCTCGCGTTGGCGAGACGATTTAATCAGAGAGGAGGTTGGGTATTATGATTAATAGAATTAGAATTTCATATAATTTTGCTTTGCTATGAGTGTGTATAATACAAAGAGTTTACTAATAACCACGTCTAGAGAACGCGTTATACATCTGTAACATTTCCGCCGAAGGTTCTGGAGACGCCGTGGAACTTCCACTCGAGATGGCCTTTTCTACGTGTCGCATGTAAACGGCCTCGATTTCCGTCTCGTTCTCGTCTTCTTCTTCAAGCGCGCATAACGCCGCTTCTCTCGCTAAATTTGCTAAATCTGCGCCGGTGAATTTCTCTGTCATGTCACCAACGCGTTCTAAGTTGACATCCGGCGCTAACGGCGTTTTACGAAAAGCGCACGCGAGGATTTCCGCGCGTTCTTTACTCGTCTCGGGCGCTTTTACGAATAAAAGGCGATCGAAACGACCGGGACGAAGCAAAGCTTCGTCGACTAAATCTGGGCGGTTCGTCGCCGCAATGACGGCAATTTTTTCTGCTCGCGAAGAAGAGTTTAACCCATCCATTTCAAGCAACAACTGCGTCACGACCCGATCGTAGACGGAACTACCTTCCGACTTTGTTTCGCCGCCGCCTCGGGAAGAAGCCAAACCGTCAATTTCGTCGATGAAGATTATCGACGGCGCAACGCTTCGAGCGCGTTTGAAGAGCGTCCTGACGGCTTTTTCGGACTCGCCGACGTATTTCGAGAACAACTCGGGACCTTTCACGGCTAAGAAGTTTCGTTTCGATTGTGAAGCGACAGCGCGAGCTAAAGTTGTTTTGGAACATCCGGGAGGTCCGTATAACAAAATACCGTTTGGCGGTTTCGCGCCAATCTTCTGCATCGCGTCTGGATGCGTTTCCGCCCACTCGACGAGTTCCTTCAACGAGTTTTTTGTGTCGGCCTGACCACCGACGTCGTCCCAATTAACGCTTGAAATCTCGACGTTGATGTCACGCATGGCCGAAGGCCGAGCGCGATTCTTTGCGACGATAAAATCTTCAATCGTGACGCTATCATTCGTGGACGAAGATGGCGACGTGATTATATCAGTAGTCTCGTCGAGTTGCAAACTGGACATCGCTCCCGAAATATCGTTACCGTTACGTTGTTGATCAGCTATTATCCTGCGCATGGCATTTGAGGCGGCATCTCGAACGAGTTGCGCGATATCAGCGCCGACGAATCCATGCATCGTCCACGCGGTTTCGCGAATAATCTCCTCCGTCAAATCGTGCTTAATCGTTCCCAAGTGTGATTTCAAAATCTCAAATCTTTGTTGCGGATCCGGAGCGTTTACTTCGAGTTCGCGATCAAACCTTCCCGGTCGTCTCAGTCCAACATCAACGGCGTCGGGTCTATTCGTTGTCGCCAAAACGACAATGCCGTCAAGATTAACGACGTTGCCATCAAAAATCTCCGTCAACGCCGCTACCGCTCGCGTGTTCAAATGTGATTCCTCTCCTCCTTCGCCGGAACTACCGCCAGAGTTTTGGACGTTCTCGCCTCTCGAAGGACAAAGCGCGTCGAGTTCGTCGATCAAGACAATCGCCGGTTTCGCTTTCGCCGCCGCTCGAAAGACTTCACGGATGGCCTCTTCGGTTTCACCGACGACAGAGCCGACAAGCTCAGGTCCATCGACGACAAAAAGCGTCGCGTTTGACGTCTCGGCCGCGTGTCGGGCTAAAAGCGTCTTACCAGTCCCGGGTGGACCCCAAAGCAAAGCGCCTCGAGGCGGCGCGACGCCGCACTTCTTGAAAAGGTCAGCGTTGACCAGCGGGAGCGTGACGATATCTTTTAACGCGACGATGTGCGATTCACATCCGGCGAGTACATTTCTGGTTCTACTTTTATTAAGAGAGGACGATGATTCAGATTTGATCGAAGCGCCTGCGGCACGAGCGCGGAAAACAGCACTGCCGATATGGTCTTCTTCATCCTCTTCTTCTTCTTCGTTGTTGTTGTTTTTACCGTCTTGGTTCTTTGCATTGGTATCACTTTCATTCGCGTCTCGGCCGAGCAGTTCACACGTTTCGGTCTCCTCGTCGATCTCACCGATCTCGTCATTACTAACAAACGCGTTCATATTCTCATCACCCGTCGTTGTCATCGAAATCACTTCAAACAATGCCGAGACGCCTAAAAGCGGTAAACGCACAATCTGCCCGACGCGATATCCGCGATCGCGTAGCGCGCGCAAAGCTAACATCTCCAACGACGATAAATCATTTCTAGTGGTACGTCGATTCCTCGCGAGCGAGTCTCGCAACCACGCGCCTTCCGCGCGAACCGCAAACGCCGCCTCCATGGCGTATAATTTCAACGTCACCTTCTTTACTTTCCTTAAACCACCCCTCGTCGCTTTTCGCACGCACACAAGCGCATCTGCCGGAGGACACCCGAGCGAAAGCCACAGTCTCCTAGATAACGACACTTGCGATTTCTCCAAAGCCGAATGTACTGCCGATTTCCCTGGAACAGCAAACCGTCCATCGCAAGCCTCTCTGACGGCATCGTCGGGCGCGGCGACGTCCAAATCGAGCATCGCCCCCGCCACGTGTCTCACATCCAAAGCTTTCCACTCGCCTCCTCGAAACCGCTCTCGAACGACGTCTTCGTCCTCGGCAAAAACACACGGTCGCTGCATCGCCGGTCCTCTCTGATTCACTTTTTTCATCATCGCGCTCTCTCCTCCTAAAGCCTTCGCCACTGGCGTACCGAGCGTCGCTTTCCGCTCGCCGACGACGGAAGCGACATCCGCGTCTTCTGGCATACAAAACGTCATCGTATTCCCGAGTCCAGCCTCTGCGCCACCGCCCGGAGTAGTCAGAGCACCACCACCTCTCGGGGTTGTTTCTTGTCTCGTCGTCGCCATCACGGAGATTAAAACGCGTTCAAAATTTGAAATCCCGTTCTTTTTCGCGAACGCTCGCGAGATGAACACGTCCAAAGAGGCGTCTTGTCCTTCCTCTCGTGCGTACACATTCGCCGTCAAATTCGAGCCGAAATCGACACTCGGCGATGACGATGACGATGCCCCCTCCTCGTTTCTTTTCAAGCGCCCGAGGGAAGAAAAGCGCGACGACGAGGACGTCTTTTCCTCCTCCGTTTCCTCCGCATCCTCGGCACTGGTAACGGCGGTCATCTCTCGAGACGCGTGAGAGGGAAACGAAGGGAAATTGGCCTCGAATTCGCCGTCGGCCTCGCCAGTCACGGGCGGCTTTTTCTTCCTCTTTTGATTCCCCATTATTCTCGCGATGATGCCGTTCAGGAGTAGTAATAGTGGTGCGAGGAGTATCGCGCGGTGGTCGATGATGATGTCGTCGGAATCATCTCTCTTTGTTGTTCAAGCGTGCACGCAGAGAATTAAAGTTTGAAGGGGAAAAGAGAGAGTTAAAGGCCTTATGACGAGGTTGCGCACACATGTTTGAAGTTACATAAAACTTTAAGCAAAACCTTCTCGATGATGATGATTATACTCGAGGGGAAAAGGTAAGGAAACTCTGTGAGAGCGAAGCGCTCGAAAGAACGTGCGTAAACGGCTTTTGCGAAACAGCGCGCTACGCGCAAACGTTCTGTTTTCATGTTCTGTTCACGAGGGATACTCTCGCACTTCTCTGTGCGGCGATGGCGCTTTCGGATTCCCTCTTACGTAAAATCTCTGAAACAATTCCACGGCTTCGTCTTTGAACAAACCGCCGACGCACTCGTACGCTTTCGAGGAGGAGGACGAACCGTCGTCGGCCGTGTCTGATTGTAAACACGAAGGCAAGCCGCGCATCTCGTGGACGCTCAAACACGTCCCGCCGCCGCCAAACTTATCGTTCGCGCATCCAAATATGACTTTAACTCGCTCGAATGGGAGTTGTCCCAGCATGGACGCGCACATGATGCACGGTTCGCACGTCACGTACACATCCAACTTCTCCGGATGACGACGTTCATATAGAAGACCATCACCGTCACCATCACCAACACCAACACCATCACCCTTCTTGGTCTCCAAAGTCCTCGTTAAAGATTCCAGCGCGACAAACTCCGCGTGTTTCGTCCCGTTCCTCGTCTCGTTCGTTTTATTCCTCCCCGTGGCGATGATCTCCTCCCCGTTCGCAAAGACGCACCCGACCGGGACTTCCCAACACTCGTACGCGTTTTCCGCGAGCTCGAGCGCTTTTCGCATGAGTTTTTGTTCCAATTCGGTGAACGAGGACGTTGGGCGCATGAGAGGCGCATTCGAAGAAGAGGGAGAAGAAGCGATGAGACTGGTGGTTTGGGTCGCGCTCATGGTTTCTCTCCCTCTCGTCGCGCTCTCTTCATCTAAAACGGGTCATCTCCTTCGATGACTTGAAGTCTCTCATCATCAACAAAGTGGCGAATTGCATTGGAAACAATCCACATTGTAAAGCGCGCTTTGAGCGGTACGTCATAAAAGTTACAACGCGCGATTGAACGAATAGAATAGCAGTAACAACGAGAGCAATGAACAACAACAATCCAGCTGAATTAGGATACTACTATCGCACGGAATCCGGGCAAGAAAAAGGCCCGTTCGATTACGCCTCCATGCAATCGTGGTTCTCCGCGGGGTACTTCAAATCGGATCTGAAAGTGTGCAAAGGAAGAGGCGGGAAAGTGCGAAACATCGGGCAAATGCTCGTGCAAGACGCGCACTTATACGGCGTGCCTTCACACATGGTACAAAACGTGATCGCACCGAAGTATGGTTTAGCGGAGAATCCGAGCACGATTGGGAACGATTTCGTGAGTGGAAGTGGAATGAGAGAAGGCTCGGCGAAAGAGCAAAGATACGCGTCGTACGCGAACCAACCGACGAGTTTATCCGTGGAGAACGTCACGGAGTGCGTGACGAGAGTGATTGAGACTCTGACGGAGATATTGCCGTTGGTGTTAGAGGGTGGTTTGCGAGCGGAATTCGGGGACGAGATGTGGGCGGATATGACGTCGACGCCGCCGCCGTGGAGTTTCGAGCAAAGCGCGAGGGAGTTGAAGAGCCATTGGAATTCGATTTTTTCATCCATGCCGAGAAGAAATAAAGAGTTTGAAGTTTTGATGGATTGTTTGTACAGGAAGAGGAAGGAGGGGATGTATTGTTTACAAGTTGGAGAGGCGAGAGCGTTGGCGGAGGCGGCGATGCAAATCATCGAAGGGTGTCCGAAAGATTTTCCCGAGGCTGTGAACGCCAAGCTCGCTCGAGGATGGGCCGCGGTAGAGGAAGTCAGGGAAGTTTTGAAACGGTGACGATGAAATACTCACGCATGTCCGCTTTTTTGTACTACTACTACTACTACTACTAAAATACTTAGGTTTTAATGATGTAACTGTGTGTTCATTTTGATACATATATACTAGGAAGAAGATTTTGCTACTGGTACGCTTTGCTAATTTTATGTTGTGATATGTTTTTTCCGAATCAAAACATTCGCATCACGGAAGACGACGAGGCGAGTGAGCAAGCGCGAATGAAAGGCGGTGGGACGAAACGAGTCCGTCGTAACGCGTGTTTTCTACCGTTTGCTTTTCTACTCATCGCTCTTGCTGCCGTTGTCACCCCTTGTTGTCGTTGTTGTTGCTGTTGTTGTTGTTGTTGTTGTTGTTGTGCCATCGCCGCCACAGCGTTGCTACCGGTACTCTTAATCCCGCACTTCTCAATCGTCACCCTCTGAAACGTATCCCCTTCTTGTCTCGCATCACCTAACTTTTGCAAAGAATACAATAAATCAAATCCACTCACGACTTGCCCGAACGCCACGTGCTTCCCGTCCAATTCTTTATTCTTCGTATCGAACGTAATCATAAAGCGGCTCCCGTTCGCGTCTGGTTCGTCGTCGTTATACATGGTCAACACCCCCGGCCCGTCGTGCTTCAGATCAAAATTCTCATCCTTAAACAATGCATCCTCGTATATCGACTGTCCACCGGCTCGAACTTCCGGCAGCAGCTCCGGATAGTTGAAAAACTCCGGATCGTTGGCGTCCCAGACGACTTCGTCCAAGTCCGAGATGTCCCCACCGACGAGCCAATTTCCAGGATACACTTTGAACTTCGTTCCGGCGTAACACTTATACTCGACTAACTTCAAGAAATTCTCCGCCGTGATTGGACACATGTCTCGCTTGACTTCAACTTCCACTCGACCTAAGTAATACCCACCCGCGACGATGTCGAAAAACGCGATTGGATTTTCCGCTTTTGCCTCACCGAACGGATTTCGATAATCAGGAAGTGGAGTAATCGCCAACTTTTCCGCGCGTTTCATCCGCGTTTCCCACTTGACCGCGTACACGCCTCCAGGGGCGAGAGGGAGGATGGACGGGATGTCTTTTCCTTTGCTCTCGTCGTCTTGAGGGGTTGGGTTTCTCGCGGACATTTTGTTTGTTCTTCAAACGGTGTGAATAAAAAGGTGCGCTTCTCAGAAAGAGTGACGACCACGAAAGAGGAAGATCTGGAAAATGCGACGAATTCGTTTTGTTTTTCTCTTGTCTCTTGTCTCGGGGGTCGTCATTTTTATTCGCTTTCAGAAGGTACTCTCAAAGACTGATGATACAACACATACTAGTACTACGAAAACAAATTCTTACTCTTGTCGCTTGGGATCGCGTGCACGTCTAAAATTTCTCTCGTGGATTGCTTCGCTTTTTCGTTGTCTAAAACGACGAGCGTTTTCATGTCTAACTCAAACGTCAAATACTCCTCGGAGCAGGATTCGACGAGGTCGACTAACTGTTTGAGATTTTTAATCGGTTTGCCGTTGAATTTTTCCACCGCGAGGTTGGAGAAATCCTCGTAGCCGATGTTGATTTCGTGCGCTAAGACTTGCGAGCATATCACGAGTTCTTGGTCTGGTTCGGTCATATCTTTCAAGTACATTCGCGATAAGAGTTGAACGGGAGCGTCGTACTCCCAGTCCTTTCCAAACTCTGACTTCAAATACGGACACGAAACAGTCGTGAATACGAGACCGGCGATGATAAAATATTCCGGCGTTTTACCTTCCATGTGTACTGGAACTAATCGTTTCTTGTTTTCCATCGGGACGGAGAACTTCATCGGTTTACCGTCTCGTAAGATTTCTATTTCTGCGTTTTCGCCGACGAATTTTTTGGACACCAAGTGGGAAAACGAGATGCGCTCGCCAGCTCGAAACGGGACAGTTCCGTCGCTCGCAACGGCAACGCCGTCAAAATTTTGCAGCACGTCGCCTGTTTTCAGTCCAGATTTTGCAGAATTTGAGATTGGCTCCAATTTTCGTAACAAAACGCCGCTTTCGCCTTCGGGGACTTTCTTCGATCTCTTCAAATCGGCGTTTTCCAATTTTTGAAAGTCGCATCCGAGCGCCGGAAAGCCAGTGTATCTTTTATTCAACTCGTAGTCTCGCACGAAATGCGTAATGACTGGAGTTGGAATAACGTATCCGATATTTTCGGCATCGTCGTGTTTTAAACTCTGAAACGCGACGCCGCACACCATCCCTTTAGAGTTGAACGCCGGTCCTCCGCTGTTGCCGCTGTTAATCGCCGCGTCAATCTGTAGACTCAACAATTCAGTCGCGCCGTGCGCGTATTGAGTCACTTCGACTCTACTCACAACACCACTCGTAACAGATATCGCAACCCCACCAATCGGGTACCCGACCACGGTGACGCTATCTTGCAACTTTGGCAACGCGCCCAACTTCAACGGCGTGATGTTTTCGAAAAACTTTTCGTCTTCCACCGATAACAACGCCAAATCGCACTCCGTTCCAATCGCCAACACTTTAGCTATAAACTTCTTATCCGACCCTCTCTTTTTCAACTTAACTTGCGTCGAATGCTCGACCGAGTGCGCGTTCGTCAATATCCGTTTCCCTTCCACGACGAAACCTGTGCTCGTCGAAGGCATCTGCCTTTTTCTTTGCCACGGCAAAGAATAGTTTGGCTCCGTGTGCACCGCGTAGACTTTCACCACCGCATCGAACGTCTCGTTTCGAGACGCGTCGTTCTCGTCGTCTTCCAGATTTTGTCCTCTTTCCTCGTCTCCGTCGTCCATGAGCATCATCATCGACTCCGGGGAAATCGATGGTTTCACATTTTCCATCATCGCGACGGCGCTGTTGTTTCGTTTGTGTTTCTTGCTCGCACTCAAAGAGAGCGAGTTCGGGGAGACGAGCGGTTGCGGCGACCCGGGGCGCGCGTCGTGGTTCTGCGCGCTTCGTTTCGAAGTGTTGTTTTTCGGTGGTGGTGCCATATTTTCGTGCGTGCGCGAGTGCGTGTTCTCTCTTCTGCCCTCCCGCACACAAACGAGTATCTCTTGTTGCGTTCAAGCGAGAGTGTGAGGTACTAAAACTCGTGGTGTGGGAACAAAATGATATTTTCAGAAAAATTCATCCTCCTTGTCCCGTCAACTGCAAACCGTCGTCAATTTGACCCCTCGGGAGAAAGAGCTCGGATGATTGATTTTCGGAAGCAGCAGTTGTTTTTTATGGACCAAAAGAGCGTGTTTTTCATATGGGTTTCTTTTTCCCCAAAAGTTTTTCTATACAGTGCTGTGTGAACGAATCGAAAACAGGACACCTAAAAACGCCGAAGAACGGCCAGAAACGATCGAGTCGTCGCAATCCTTGCACAGACTCGCGATCGAGCGATTTTTTAGACAGAGTTCGAACGCGCGCGCACGCGAAGAGGTCGATTCGAATCTCGGCATTTTCCTCTCGAAAATTCATCTCTCATCGGGTCCCCCGGGGGAAAAGGCGGTTCAAATTGCATTCTGCTAAAACACAATGACGAGCGCGCACGAGGACGAACAACAACCCCCGCAAACCGCCAACGACGCGTTGGTGTACGTGCGAACGGTAAAACTGCGCTTTAACGGCGACCAAGGCCACGTGTACGAGGCTTTTTTGGACGTCATGAGAGACTTTAAGAGCGGCAGGTGCGTGTTTCTATTTCGTTCGTGTTTCAAAGAGATAATAGCCCCCCAAGAGAGAAGAGACATCTCTTGAATCGAGAGGAGACAAGCCCCTCAAATCGTCTTCTTTTTACTGCTTGCTGCTTTTATTTAGAGGCTGCTTTTCTGCTTTATTTCTTTAGGCTGGCCCTTGCTCTCTCGTTAGGTTGACTTTTTGGACGACTCACCGAAAAAAAAAATCTCTCTCTTTTCCTTTTTGCTCTTAAAAAACAAACGCACAGATACGACACCACGGACGTGGTGAAACGAGTGAAGAAGTTACTCAAAGGCCACGAGGACTTGTTGGACGGGTTTAACTGTTTTTTACCAGATGTGAGCAGCAAAATTTGCGTTTTCTTTATCCTCTCTTCTCTTCTTCTTTTGTGTGTAGACTCTCTCTGTTCTCGAGCGCGTTTTGAAGACGGCGGCGAACTCACCATATCTCTCCTCGCAAAAATCAACAGGCGTATAAATACGGACGACACGCGGTTAAATCTGCGCAGGTACGCAGGTTCTTTTGTTTTTCTTTGTTTTTTTGTGCTCTCTCGCGTGTGTTGCGTGTTCGTCGCATCGTTCGTTCGCGCGTTTGTGTGTGTGTGTATGTGTGCACACATTTATTAACAAACAAACTCTTTCCAAACAACACAGATCAAAAAAGAAAAATCGGACTTCAAACGAGAGGACTCGGCGAAAACGCAGCAACAAAACAAACAGCAACAACATAGCGAAATCAAAAAAGAGGAAACGAACCCGAACCAACCGACGATAAACGGAGGATACAACCTTTTGAAGCGAATACGAGAGATTTATAGCAAAGACGAGAGACCGTATAAAGCGTTATTGACGATGTTGATTAAGTTTCGGAACCAAGAGACGACGACGGACGAGGTGGTGAAGAATATAGGAGCTTTGTTTTTTGACCATCCAGAGTTGTTTACGGGGCCGGATTCGTTGGAGTTTTTTATTTCAAAGAACACGACGAAGCCGAAAAAGTGTCAGTGGTTCGATTGGGCGCCGAGTAAGCACTTTGCGTACCAATCGCCGGCGTTTAGATTGATCGTGCAGACTTTTTTGTTGTGCGAGATGAGGCACAGGAGGAAGCCGCCAGATTTAAGACAGATTCGATTAGATGGACATCAAATGGATTCCTCGGACGAGGATTACGATTCAGACGAAGAAGAGAGTTCGGACACGGAGGAGGATGAGAAGAAGGAGAAGGAGAGTGGGACGTTACGGGACGATCAGATTCCCGATCGATGGGACGAGGAGAAGAGCGGGCCGAGGATTTTGAGTCGATTTGAAAAGTTGACGTTAGAGCAGAAACCGCAAGACGAGGAGTATTGTTGGTTAGATACGAAAGCAGTGCGAGAGAAGAAAGCGAAGGAGGCGGAGATGAGGAAAGAGAACAAACGAGGTCGTGAAGCCGAGCGCCTTTCCCGAGAGGCTGGTTTACCGGAAGATTCAGACCGAGAACTCTCGCCGCCGCCGCCGGAAGGCAAAGCGAGAAAGTCCAAACGCATCGTCGAGAAAATCCAAAAAGGCATCATCTACGACAAATACAAACACTTGCACTCGCCAATCATGTCCCCGGGAAGACGACGAAATAACGGACGCATGTCCTTATTAGGTGGAGGTGGTGGTATTCACGGGTGTTCGGTACCAAACGACATCGTCCCGAAGAAGAACGTCAAGTTACACTTGAGCAGAGATTTAGAGACGCAAACGAAAGAGCAAAAAGAACGACCCGGGTTACACTCTTTACCGCTAAGCTGCGTGGAGTTGATTTTAAAGCACTACGCGAAAATCGAAGGCACGGAGGAGCTGACGGCGATACGGAACAAGCTGATTAAGAATCTCGAAAAGAACAAGTAGTAAAAAGCGAAGAAGAGAGAAAGAAACCGCGCGAATAGCACGCGACCGCATAGCAGAGACAGTTTCAACGTTTGAACAACTTTAGCCACAATCTCACACCCGCAAAAAAACGAACGAACGCATGATAGAACGCAGAGAACAAACGAGAAACAACGAAATCGCGGGGCAACACAGATAGATGCACTCTGTTTTCTATTTTCTTTAGTCTTTCTTTCTTTCGCTATTACTAATTTACATCGTGTGAAACGAGGGCTATAAAAGACGGATCTCTCTCTCTCTCTCACGAATACGCGCTACTCTCGCGCAACACTTTTATAACTTTCCTCCTCCTCACTCTTCTCCATCTCGGCCACTAAACGTCGTCGTCATCGTTTCGTCTCTCTCTCTCTCTTTCTCTTCATACGCGTATGCATTAATGTCCGCCAGGATTGAGAAACTTGCTCGCTTTTTTATCCTCGCTCGTAATCGTCGTCGTCGAATACGTGACCGCTGCACCGACGAAGGCGAAACCGGCTAAAAACGGCCACATTTTCTTCCCTTCGCGAGCGGCGGTGCGCAAGAATGATTCGGACGCGTACGGCATGTTGTTGATCTTTTGTGGTTATTTCTTTATTCGTGTCTCGTTAATGTGGCGGTTTGTGATCGTTTTTTCTTAAAAAAGACTTGAGTTTTTGTCAAATTTTTGAGTTTTTGCTTGAGTTTTTGGGCTGTTTTTGGGAGGTTTTTTAGAGGGAGAAATGAGACAAAAAGCGACACAAAAGCGACGAACACAAAACCGGTACATAGAGCGCTTTTCTTCGGGTCGTGGTGTAAAAGTAGTAGTAGGAGTAATACTAAAACGGTGGTTTCGAGAAATGAGTGTCGAGAGCGCGGCAGGAACAAAGTTTCGGGAGTATTCGCACCTGATAAAAATCCTCCTCGTCGGTGACTCCGGGGTCGGGAAAAGCTCGTTACTTTCGAGATTCATCGACCCGGACACAGATTTAGAGGACATAAGTACGACGATTGGCGTTGATTTTAAACTGAAGTACGTGAAGTTGAAACAGACGAACGAGACGGTGAAACTGACCGTGTGGGATACGGCGGGACAAGAACGGTTTCGGACCTTGACGTCGAGTTATTATCGAGGCGCGCAAGGCATCGTATTCGTGTACGATATTTCGTCAAAGGAGAGCTTTGAGAGCGTGGAAAACGTCTGGCAGAAAGAGGTGGACATGTACTCGACGATTCCAGATGCGATTAAAATCGTCGTCGGGAACAAAGTAGATAAGGAAAACGAGCGAAAAGTGAAGAAAGAAGACGCGATCGCGTTCGCGCGGCGCAACGGGTGTTTGTTTTTAGAGTGTTCGGCAAAGACGAGAGTGAGCGTGAAGGAGATATTCGATGAGCTGTTACAAGCCATCGTGGAGACGCCGAGTTTGTTGAAAGACGGACCGAGCGGGAATAGTAAAGGAGCTAGAGGAGGAGTTGGTGTGAATTTAAGTGAAGCGAGAGGGGATGGGAACATTGTGACCAGGAATTGTTGCTCTTAGTGTAGATGATGACGATGAGATGTGCGCGTAGAAGAAAAACAATGATAGACGCGGCGTCGCGCCGCGTAGGAGAGCGTGTAGTGTGTAACGATAATAATAATAATAATAATTCTACTATATACTTTTGTTGTGTTATTACAGATTATATAAGTGTGCTTATGTTTGTTTGTTCTGTCCGGTTCAGTTAGACCGGATTGGCAATCAAATGTTCAACCTTTTTAATCTTCGAGAGCAAACTCAAGTCTAAATACTTCTCCCCGATGCCAACCGTCATCCCGCCCACAATTCTCGGATCTACTTTTGTACTCACAATCACCTTCGAGTTCGCTGGCACGTGTCCCTTCAACGCATCCGTCACATCCGCTAACATCGCCGCATCCAACGGTTCTGCCGTTGTCACCACGCACTTCACTTCCCCTCTCGACGCCATGCACAACTCCTCGAAGCACTCTGCGATTTTCTCTAATTCACTCAATCGACCGTTTTCGCCAACAACCTTGATAAAATTCGAGGTCGTCTCTGAAAACTTTCCACCCTTGCAAAACTCGTCTAATCCAGCCAACTTTTTCTTTCTCGCCATCGTCGGATCTTCCATGAACTCTTTGAACTTTTTGTCCGAGTTGGCGAGGGAGACGATTTGCTTGATTTCAGTTTCCACCGCCGCTAAGGCGGATTTCTTCGCCGAGGCGGTGTACAACGCGGAGGCGTATCGAGCGGCGGTACCGAACAATTTCAGTGGAGGCTGTGGTTCGTTGATCAAAAAAGGAATTATTTCGTATCGTCAGTTCATGCGCTCGCGAAGAAAAGTCAAATAAACTCATTTCTCCTTCTCTCTCTCTCTCTTTGCTTTTCAAGGAGAGGGAGAAAAAAGAGCGTAAAATAAAAAATGCCAATCGAAACCACCGCTCGATCAAACGTCGCGATCGTACAATTACAAATCAAACGTCGCAAACGCGTACCTGGTACTTAGCATCATCCGCGGTCGACGCGGCGGCAAAGTTTCTCTGCAAAAATAAAGAGTATTTCGGGTCAGTTTTCCATTCATTTTTGAGTGATGCTTTCAAATTCGCGCTGCCTTTTTAGAGCGAGAAAAAAAAACGATGAGTGTAAAAATAGAGAGATGCATGCGAACGTAAAACCCTCACCATGGACCCGTTCGCGAGTGCGTTGCGCATTTGCGCGTGTCTAGAGACCGAAGTTTGTGCGATCTTTCGTAACATGGTGTGGTGTGTGTGCGCCTTTACGAGATTACGATTGCTTTTTTTTATGATGATTTTTCATCCTCCTTTCGAAAAGACAAGAAAGAGCGAAAAAGCTGCGCTCTCTCGTTTTCTGCTCAAAAAGTGCTCATATAAAATTAACAAAAAAATGCTTGGATTTATCACGAACAGACTTCTGAACGCGCTGAATTGCACGTACGCGCCGTACGCGTCGTGCAAAGCGTTGATGTCCGTCACTCCCGACGATGACGTGAAATGGTATAATTTCCTTCTTTCTCTTTTTATTAGTATTATTGTTACATAAACAAACAACAATTTAAAATTGGAGGGGGAACACATTTTTTCCAATTTCGCGAATATTCTAACTAACGCGCATCACGCGTGATGTTCTTCTTCGAAATATGTTGCGCGCACGAATAACACAGGTTGATGTATTGGGTCATCCACGCGATTATCACCGCGTACGAGAGTTACGTGCCAATCAATCCGATTCCGTTTTGGGCAGAAGTGAAAGCAGCGCTGTATTTTTCCTTACTTTTCGATGGGCCTATTCAGACGACAATGGTGTTTAATAAAGTTGTGAAGCCATATTTTTTGAGATACGAGAAAGTGCTCGATAAACATCTGGCGAACTTACCGGAAGACGCGAAGAAGTACATGCAAAACGTGAAGGATTCCGATGCGGTGAAGAACGTGATGACGATGACGAAAGAACAGGCGGATAAGTTGATTGCCGAGCACGGTCCGGAAGTTATGGATAAAATGATGACTATCGCTCGGATGCAAGCCGACGGTTCGCTTGAGAAGAAAGTGAAAGAGACGCTCGGAGGGACGAAGAAGGAGTAATGCGTGTGCATGAAGTCGTGTAAGTGTTTTCAATGAGTTTTACAAATAATAAATAAGGTTATATAATCTTCTTCTTCTTCTTCCTCCTCCTCTCGTGTGTTCGAGATATGTATTTATTCCTCTTTCCGTCTTCGTTACATTTTACAGTTCGTAGTACAAACGGCTTTTCAGCCGGTAATGTTTTTTTATACATGTCTTTCTTCGTGTCTGCCTGCGCGTGCGTTCTCTCTTCTCTTCTCTTCTTTTCTTGTAATACATATCGACATCCTTCTTCGTTCAATCAATCAATCAAATAATAAATAGTTTAATTCATGTTCGCGATGTCTCTCAACAACGGCAAACTGAACGCCTGTAAGTGCGGGCACACGGCGTTTGCCGAGGGATACGGCATACCGTTCCATCTTCCGATGTATTTCTCCTCTCTCCACGGTTGATGAATGCCAATTTTCTTGTAGTATTGAACCAGCGAATCCAAACACTCCTCCCCGTTTGTTCCATCTGGAACGATCATCTCGTCGTTGCAAAAATCTCTTACTAAATACAACGGATCCATGACCAACAACGAACGATTGTCGTTCACCATGTAATCAGCCATGTCGATCATCTTCAAAGGAATCCCGAGACCGAAAAATCTCGAGTCCAAAATCGTCATTTTCTTGACGAACAAACACGCGCCCGTCGTCCACTCGTCATTCTCTCGTTGTAAATCGCTCAAAAACGACACCATTTGCGACGTCGCGTCCATGGATAAATTCAACAACTCGCCGGGCGAGATATCGCCGTACCTGCCTCGCGAGCTGTCGTGTTTACGAAGCTTCGTGCACTCCATGACAGCCGCCACGGAGGTCTGGCCGCCGCCGGACTCTTCCACGAACGATAACGTTCCCACCCACTCCGTTACGGTGATTCCTATTTCCGCGCTCGCGTTCTCAGTCGACCATTCTTCCGCCGCCGACGAAGAGGAAAATCCCGTCGAGAAGCCGTTTTCGCACTTAAACTCTAATTCCATTCGTCCTTCCTCCGGGGAAAAAAGTTCGCCTTTCACCAGATACGGTTCGACCGCGAAGGGCGGTGGAGGAGGAGGAGGAGGAGGAGGCGGAGGGGGAGGAGAAGGCGCGCCGACACCACCGGGGACGACACCGCGCGCTTGCGGCTGAGTCCCGGTTAGAGTCATCGGACGTCGACGCGAAAGAAAAGGGACGAGCACCGGCAATCCCGTCTCTGGATCAAAGTCCTCCCGTCTGGTGCTCGTTCCGCGCGTTTCCCTCTCCCCAGATACTGTTGGGAATGCACTTGGGGGATGAGGGAAATATCTCGCGCGTTCCGACCACGCCTTGTGTAAATTATTCGCAATTTCCAAGTAACACCCGTCGCCGAACTTATCCTTGTGCTCGTCGATTAACGCCATGGTCCGTTTCAGCGGGTCTTCGTTTTCGTTCGACGCGCCCGACATGATGAAATGAATGGAGAGAAAGAGCCGCCTTTTTTTTCTGACGCAATTAATTTTTGGATAAAGATATTTTCTCTCACAATTTTTAGCTCCTAATAAGTGATGGCTCTCGTCTACTCTTGGTCGTCCAGAGTTTTCGCGTCGTAATAGTCTGTGTTAATAATCGGCGCTTTCCGCTCCTTGTTGCTCCAAAGACTCTCGTTGTTGTTGTTGTTGTTGTTGTTTCCAAGCCTGTATCGGGTCGGCTTCGTTTTCTTTTTCTTCTTCTTCCAAAACGTCGTCGAGCGATGGAGGTAACCGTTCTTCTCGCACCGCCTCTGTCGGGACTCGTTCTTCTTCTCCTTCTTCTTCTTCTTCGACCATCTCGGCGTTGGTTTCGCCGCCGGCGGAATCCTCCTCGGGCGGGCGTTCTTCTTCTTCTTCTTCTACAACTTCTTCTTCTTTTTCTTCTTCTTCGCCTCCTTTTCCTCCTCTTTCTCCTCCCGGTGTGATATCGCTCGCGAGTTCTTGTTTTGTTTTTTCGTGTTCTTCCTCCTCGTTCTCTTTTTCTTCTTCTCCTCTCTCTGCGATTATTTCTTCGGCTTTGGCTTCGATGACTTCTTCCGCTTCTTCTTCTTCTTCTTTCACGCTTTCAGATTCGCTGGTGGCTTCATCCAGAGGCGTTTCTTCTTCCTCTGCTATTACTGCTGCTGCGACCGGTTCCGTGCTCCTCGGGACACTCTTTTCTTCCTCTCCTACTTTCTTTTCTTCTTCTTCTGCTACTCCTACTTCTTCTTCTTCTTCTGGTTTTTCTCCTTCATTTATTTGCATCGCATTCGTATGGGTCCCTGATCTTGCGTGCTTGCCGGAGGTAAAATCGCTGGTGGTTGGAATCAAATTTTCCTTCTCTTCCTCGACCAGTTCTTCTACTTTGTTTTGTCCAACTGCGGCCGCGACGCCTCCTCTTTTCGAGGACGCGCGCGCCTCTGATTTTTCTGAAGACTTGAACATCTCCGCGAACTTCGCGTCGTCCGCGATGCCAAAAATAGCTTCGCCAGCCATTTGGCACGCGGAACCTTCACTATCCATATCGTCTCTGGTCAACCCGCACGCTTCACAAATCGGTAAGTGTTTGTTCGACCACGGTTTGTAGGCGCCTTGTAAACTAAAGCCGTTGTCTTCTAAATTTTGCGGCACGCCACCGTGTCCGAACCCTCTTTGAGCGACCATATCGAACGTCGATGCCGTCACTTGGATGTTGTGGTCGGTTAAACCAAGGATGTACGCGTCCACGAAGGACATTACGAAGGGATCTTTGCTATTGATGTTAACATCCGCAGGCTCAATCGGAGGAGCTCCTTCTTCGTCACTGCCGTAATCGTCGTCGTAATCGTCGCTCAAGACGTCGTCGTTAAATTCTGGGTCAATATGTTCGTTCGCACCGTGCGCTGCGTGATGAAATTCGCACGTGCCAATGCATCCGACGACGATATCTTTCAAATCGGTCAACTCGGAGGTTAATTTTTTCAAATACGGTGAATCGGTTGAGACATACAAACCAAATTTCCCTTTACCTTCCGTGGCGCGATCTGTCGCCGCTTTTTGCGCGGCTCTTCCGATGCACGTAAAGTACGGGGATAAGCCGGCATCATTTGGTTCACCTAGCGTGAAATAATCACCGCCGTTGATTTTCGGACACGACTCAGATATAATGGTATCCTTATTCGTCCTCGTGAATCCACCTTTTTTAATCAACGCGTTGAAAGCGTCGAATCGTTTTTCCGCCGATCCGGTCTTCAATTCTCCGATACTCGTGCCTGCGTTTTGTAACAATGCGTCGACGCTGGCAACCTTTTCCTCGAACGTGCCTCGGCCATCGTGTTGGTCCAGTGTCGAAGGCGTATTTTCATTCGACCAATCGCCAGTACGAATGTGGACTGCGCCGACGGCATCAAATTCTTCGAATTTGTTAATGTACGGCATTAAAACGCTCGCGAGTCGATCTGTTGGTCTCGAAGTTAGATGCCACAAACATCCTCGTATTTTTTGGTGCGCGAACTTGTTTTCATACGTCGCGTAGTTCGCTGAGTTGAAAAATTCTTTCGTGCCTTCCTGCGGTTCATTGAATAACGAAACTTCGAGCTTCTTCGCTAAACGAATATAGCCTAATCCAATCACCGCTTGAGCGACGTCCGCGCAAAACTCAGTACCAGCTCCCGAACTTTCACCGCCACCTTCCGTGGCGCATGACTGCGTTGACCCAGGAATCAATCCATGATCCTGTCCGGATGTGTGTAATTTGATTTCAATCCAAGGATGCGCGTTCATGAGCATATTTTCTAGCATCCCGAACGTTTCGTTCGTAGATTTCGAGAAATCATCCGGGGAGATGACTTGTTTCGGGCCGCGACCGATAGATTCAAAGATTCGCTTACGCGTTTTCGTGTCCAGGTTCCAGGATTTACCGTTGGGAAGTTGAAAGTACAAACCCATGTTCGCTCTGTCTTGACACGTCAACGCTCTCGTTTCTTCTTTGCACTGCGATTTATGATTGACTTCTTCGTTCAGGAAGCTCCAATCTTCGTGCTCGCCTTCGTGCTCCATGTCTCGAAGCTTGCGATCCTCCGCTTCCTCTTTATCGGCTTGTGCACGATCGGCTAATTCTTGCTTCAATCTATTCTCGCGCTCTAACTTAGCTTGTTCGGGATCGCCTTCATCCGCCGGCGTTTCGTAGTTGTCATTGTTATTCTCGCCATCTTCACTAGCATCATCACCATTTGCGGCGGGAACATCGCCACCCTCTCCTGGCACGACAGAGCTGCCGACATCATCTATCGGTGGTAATTCTTCTTCGTTACCGTCAACGACGCGATGATCAATTGGGGGCATCGCGAGATCCGCGCCAGCCATGCCAGAAGTACGTCCCGCCAAATCGCGTTCGCGGTCCTCCAAATCTTGCATAACCTGTGGCCTAGGACCTAGCGGCCGTCGTAGTTCTTTCAACCGCTTCTCTGCCAATTCGTGGCGATCGTTTTCGTAAGTATGAATTCTGTTGCGCTGAGATTGCGACAACTCTGCTTCGCTCGAGGCAGACCCAGATCCATCCAACGCGGTGCCTTCCATCGATTGATCCAACGCCTTCTCTTCTTCTACCAGAGATTGTCGTTCTTTCTCGCGGCGCATCCGCATCTCCTCTGGCGTTTCTTCTCGAGAGTCGTCATCCATGACTGTACTTTCCTGTCTTCTCTCCTCTGCGAGTCGCGCTCGTTCTCTGTTTGCCTCCATTTGCTCACCTCGTATCATCTCCTCTCTTTCTCTCTCAAACATCTCCTCTTGACGTCTTTGCGCTCCCTCGTTATCGTTCAACAACGACGTCACCGCCTCTCGCTGCAAAAGCTTTCTCGACGACGAAGATAACCGTCGACTGTTACTCCTTCTTCTTAACTTTTCCATCGTCTCGCTTTCATCTTGACCTTTGCTCGCTGCCATGACGTTCTCTTCCTCTTTATTCCTCTTCCTCATGTCTCTTTTCACCTCTCTCCTGGCTTTGGAATCAAACGCCCTTTCCTGGACGAATCGCCCGTGCTCCTCGTCGCCGCAATCCGTAAACCGAACGTACACCGCTCTCTCCGAGGCCATCCCCCAGGCGAACCAGGCTAAAAAATCGCCGAGATAGTTCCCAATCCCGTTCGCGCGTTCCGAGCACGACGCGTCAATCGTCAGCACTCTCTCGTTCGTCTCGTATAACTTCAACCATCGGTCTTGGTGCGCGCCGAGAATCGCGTCGCAGTGCTCTGAGAATCGCTCTAAATCGCGCTCGATCGTCTTCTTCCCCCAGAAATCATCATCGTGACCTTCGCCTCCGTCGTTCGCATTCTCATCGCGCACATCAGCAGCAGCAACACCAACACCGGTACGAATCACCGCCTCCAAAGAGAGGAATACCAAAACCACCAAAAACAGAACAGAGCGCACCGCGTGAAAAGCGCTTTTTTTAAACATCATCGTCTTCGAAACCGCGCGCGTAACCTCGCGTCCTCTTCTTTGTCTTCTTCGTTCTCTTTTCTTTGTTATCTTTTTGTTGCAAGTGGGGAAAAAACGTGGTGTTAAACCTCAGACTATCTGTTTACGGAGACGCTGTGCGTGCTTTACTCGCGCGAGGACTAAAATCGAAAGAGAGAGAGAGAGACAGAGCGCGGAGGTGAGCGAGACGAGCGTTTTCGGTCTCGTCTTTCTTTTTGAACGGAGAGAGGACGCGTTGGACGACGCTTCTGCGTTTCTATGTATTCGCGTCGCAGAGGAGTACCGAAATGACGGACGATGACGGCGACAAAAAGCGAAGCAAAAAAGCGGATAGAATGATGGAGGATGACGACGACGACGACGACGGCGGGTCTCCCACCGTCCCCACGGAGATGAAACACTTAGCGCGTCTCACGTGGCCTATCGTTCTCCAAATGGGGTCGCAACAAATCATGCTCGCGTGCGATTTGATTTACGTCGGGAGGTTAGGGAGATTTGAAATGCAAGTCGGTTCGTTGTTCACGGTCTTGTTTCTTTTGTGCTGGTATTTCTTGGCGGGGTTAACGTCGGCGATGGACACGCTGGCGAGTCAAGCGCACGGCGCGAACGACGCGAGAGCGGTGAAAAGTTGGACGCTTCTTGTTTTGTTAGTGATCACGTTGGCGTGTTTCCCAGCCGCGGCGTTTTTGTTCAGCGCGGAAGCGATCGTTGGGGACGCGTTGAAACGCCCGGACGCGGTGGCGAGAGAAGTCGGGAGAGCGTGCGTTATTTTATTCCCGGGGTTATGGTTTATGTCCTGGAGTTTGGTGTATCAAAAGTATTTGCAAATGCAGGGTAGGGTGAATCCGGTTGGAATAACGAGCTTTATGACTTTAATGTTGAACGTTGGATTAAATCAATTGTTTATACACACGTTGGATTTTGGTTTAAGAGGCGCGCCCATCGCGACGACGATTTCAAGGTTGGCGAATCTGATATTTCTAGGGATGTACAGCGCGTCGAGAAGTTTAGCGTACGAAACGAGAGAAGATAGGAAAAAGGAGTGGGAAGAGTGGATACAGGCGAAGAAAGATATCACCAAGAAGATGTTTCAACGCGCGACGAGTTTGTGTTTTCACGGTGGTTTGATGCTCGCCTCGGAAGCCTGGGCTTTTGAGGTGACGGTAATCACGGCGAGTATACTAGGAGAGGTGGAGCTGGACGCGCACAATGCGTTATTATCTGTGTGTGGGTTAACGTTTATGACTGGTCCGATGGCTTTCGGTATCGCCGCGAGCATCCGAGTGGGGAATTTGTTAGGTATGGGGAAATATCGCATCGCTAAAACGGCTGCGAGTTTATACATCTTTGTCGGTTTGACGTGGATGACGATATGTTCGGTGTTGATTGCTATTTACGCACGACATATTGGCAACGCGTATACGGATGGAGATAAAGATATCGCCGATTTAGTGGTTGTTTTATCGCCACTCGCTGCAACCTTTCAAGTGTTTGACGCATTGCTTGGGATTTGTAATGGCGTCTTGAGGGCGTGCGGGAGGCAGAGAATTTTGGCGATAACAAACATGGTTGCGTTGTGGGCGGTTGGCGTGACCTTGGGCACGTCGCTCGCGTTTGCAACTTCCTTGCGCGCGAAAGGTATTTGGATCGGTTTAATGGGTGGTGTGATTGCCAGTGGGTCGACGCTGGCAGTGATGGTATCGCGGGTGAATTGGCGGAACGAAGCCGAGTTGGCGAAACAATCCGCGGTAAACGTGCACAATATCGATGACGAACAGGAAGAGAAAGTAGCGGCGGTTTGAGATCAAAGAAACCGCATGAAATAGTGGTACCCATGCTTTATAGATTCGTAGGCATTTCGTTTTTATGACAATGATGACGACGTTACTAAGTATTTATTGCTTACTATAGCAGCGGAGCATAAACACACACTCAATCACAATTTAAGCGCGCGATTTTTGTTGTCCTTTACCCATGGTCTTCACCAAGAACGCGACCGCGCCGGCCCCGATCCCAATCGCCGCAATTTTGTTCTCCTTCAAATTCGCCAAAGTATTCTCCAAAAACGATTTCTCGCCGCCACTCTTATTTCCACTCGTCTTGTCTTGTTTCTTTGCCGCTTCCTCGCGTTCACGAACGATTTCCGCAATCAACGGATTTTTATCCAACTTCTCCTTGGCCGGCGTGAACGTTCTCTCGATGAACGACTTTCTCTCGATTTGCGCCTTTCTCTGCGGCGTCGGAACTTTCGGTTGTGACTGATATTGTTGTTGTTGCTGCTGCTGAGCATATTGCGGCTGCGACTGTCTGCTCAACGGCGACGGTTGTCTCGTCGCGGCCGCAGGCGGCGTCGGCGCCTTCTTCGCGTCCGGAATCCTCGCCGGCGACGTCGCCTCCGCGATCACTCTCTCCGTCTTCCCCGGACTGGCTTCCGTCATATTCTTCGGCGACAATGACGACGACTCTATCGCGACAGATTGTGGTGTCATCGACAATCGCTTCCCTCCCGGAGACGGCGACGCCGCGCTCTTCTTCTTCTCTCCTCCTCGTTTAAACATATCTGAATCCACTTGATCCGCCCACGCGCTCCCGGGTTCGTACGGCGCTTTCCACACGTACTCCGGCGTCTTCTCCACGTCTTTGCCGTTACTCTTCGTCGGCGTCGGGAAAGATTGGAGTTTTTCCAGGGACGCCGCTTGTTCCGGCGACGGTAATCGAATCGGTTTCGACGGCGAAGGGGGAACCCCCGGGCCCGATTTTGGCGTCATCTTGTTCGAATCATTCAAAGGCTTGGGAAGAGTCGTCGTCGTGCCAGTGACACCACCAGTCGTCGTCGTCGTCGTCGTCGTCGGAGCGGCATTACCGACTGCCTTTTGCGTTCGCTTTTTCGCTTTCTTCTTGTTCCCTTTGGCCATGTTTATTACGCGTAATAAAAAAAAGTGTCCACTCGTGTTCGTAAAACAATGACGAGTTCGGTTTTTGAATTTTTTGGAAGCTTCTCCGGGGCAGCTGGCTTGGAAAAAAGATCGATCGCAAACACATCAAAAGGAGAAAGCGCGCGATTTTTTTGCTCGTACTACTGGGGTACTCTGTACAACATTTTAATAGTACAACCACGCGTTTCGTGGTGAATTCGTTTCTTGTTCTCGTTCTTGTTATCTTTGCTGCTGCTTTGCGAGCGCGTCTTTCTCTTGCTGATTACTTCCGCCGACGCTCACCCCCCACACGCCGAAAGATTTTTGCTGCGAAGGCGTGAGTCGACCACCGCCACCGTCTTCTCCGGCATCGGATACCATGACGTTGTCTTCCGCGCACTGCATTTGGGGCGTCCAATCGGCCATCCTGTCGCGCTCGTAGAACCGGGAGGTGTGGACGCCGACGTTGGCGTCTTCGGCTTCGTCTTCGGGTTTGCGTTCGGCTTCGCCGGTGTATTCTTTGGCGGCGAGACCGCGGAAGATGGAGGGGAACATGGCGGTGAGCGAGCGGTCGGGCGTGTCGGTGCTGTCTCCAGCGCCTAAAAACCGCTGGTTGAAGAGGTCTCTGTTACTGTAGGAGCGGTTGAACCGTTTTTGTTTCTCCCGCGTGCCGAATTCGATTTCGTCTTCGAAGAGTTTTTTGAAGATTTCCGACCAGTCGCCGTTATTTTCCGTATCCGCTTGGAAAGAGGCAGTTTCAAAGGCACGCTCGAGCGCGGCGAGGGCATCGCCCGGGTGACGAAGATCACAAAAACGTTTGCTTTTGTTTTGTGAGCGCGAGCGAGGGGAGATTTCCGGAATAGCTTCCGAGATTGGCGTGAACACGAGCTCCTGTTGTTGCCGTTGCTGATTCTCCGGAGGGCCGTCGCCGAGGGTAATTTTCGAGACGTTTTCAGTGGCCAACTGATGTCGCCTCCTCCTCTGTTGTTCCAGCAACATGGCTTGGTTTTCGTGCGGCGCACCACCAGTTTCAAACGCTTTTTGAAAGTACGCGTGGTGCGCAATCTCCTCACACGTCGGTCGGCGTCTCGGGTCGAACGCGAGCATGCGCGTGAGTAAATCGAGCGCGTCTGCATCTACGCCGGAAAATATTTGGTGCAACATCCCGGCCCGTCCGGTCATTTTTGACAAGTATCGACGCCATTTCTCCGCGGGCAAACTTTCAATATCAAACCAACCAGGCGTGCCAATCGTATCGAAATACTTGTCCAACTGCATGGAACGTCGACTGTCGTCGCTTTCAATCTGTTCGTATGTTTTAGGGGTTTGGAACACCACGAACTCGTCGTCGAATTGAAAGAGCGGTTGCACTTGCAACTTTTTGTTCAAAGCGCCCGCGGAGTGCATTTCGCGTCGCAGAAGCTCCGCAAATATGCACCCTAACGACCAAATATCCACGGCAGCGGTATACGCTCCAACGCCTGAATTCATCACAACCTCTGGCGCGCGATAACATGGCGTCGCAACGACGCCTGTTAAATTCGAACTCCCAAACGTGCCGCTTTTCTTCATTCTCTTCGACGGCGAAGAGGATGCAATCTTCCTCCGCCTTTCTGTTGTTTCTTGGTCTTGCATCATATCTTCATCTTCTTCTTCTCTTTTTTCTTCTTCTTCTTCTTCTTCTTCTTCTTCTGACGTCCATCCTCCGTTTCTCTCCCCTCCTCCGTCTTCTTCGCTGTCTCTCCACCCGCCTCTCGGCGGCGCGCCTCTCGCGCTCCCGAAATCGCAAATCTTAATCACTCTCCCGCCCTCACCAATCGCTCGTAAACTCCCCAATAACGCGTTCGCGCTCTTCAAATCCCTGTGCCAAATCCTATTCTCGTGCAAATACCCGCACGCGCTCACCAACTGTTTCATCAGCGACCTTACCTCCTCGCCGTCCATCTGCCCGCGCAAGTTATACAAGTCTCCGCCTTCCGCCAGCTCGAACGATAAGTACACGTCCAAACTCGTCGCCACGAACTTCCCGCCTATAAATTTCCTCGCACCCGTCGTCGCCGGTTTCACGAACACGTCCAAAAGTTCCGCCACGTTCGGGTGCGACACTCTATTCAAGGCGACTATTTCCCTCAGAGTCCTCTTCGCGTTTTGTTTCGAATACAACGCGTTTCCGATGCGCTTCAACGCGACGAAGACTTTGTGCTCGTTATCGTACGCTTTCACCACGGTACCGTACGAACCCGAGCCGAGTAACGCGATTAAATGGTACCGCTCGCAGTCCACGTTCCAGAGTTCCGAGAAGACTCGATAGGACGAGAGGTCGTTGGAAAGGACGATGTTCTTCGGGTCCTGGATTTCCTGTCGTCGTTTTGCTTCGTTTTCTTCTTCCTCCTCCATTTTTGTTCTTCGATTTTTCTCTGTTGTCTCTCGAGATGTAAAAGAGAGAGAGAGAGAGAGAGAGAGTACTCGCGCGCGGTTCTCTCTTCTTCTCTTCAAACGCTTTCTCTCTTTTCAACAAAGCGCAATGTAAAGTCTCTCTTTCTTTTTCTTCTGACGCGTTTCCCCTAAAAAAAAAAAACTTCACTTCTCTTGGTGTCGCCTCTGTTCTTTGTTTAGGGTATCAAATATTTTTTTTTTCGAGGAGCGAGTTTTTTGGGTTCGTTGGTTTTCTCTTCTCTCTCTGGAGGAGCTCCTCGTTTTCTTCATTTTACACTCGAGAGGAGTACACTCCTATTCTTCTTCTTCTTTCAAAGAATCGTCACACAGAGAAAGCTTTCTATTATTGCGAGAGTAGTTCCTTTTTTGTTGCCTTTCTCTTTTCTCGAACAGACGCGCTTCCGTTTTCTTGAACAGACGACCTAAAGAAGAGAGAGAAGCGTTCGATTTGTTTTGAATATATTAAAGCGAAGAAGAAGAAGAAGAAAAAAAGAAGATGAAACAAACGGAAGAAAATGAATCTTCTGTTGTCGGCCCGTTCGTGTTTTCCAACTGCGGCGCGGTGTCCGTGCACAGATTCAGAGAAGAAGAGGAAAGCTTCGCGAGAGGCAACGAAAGACAAACGAGCGTATCCGTGAGATACGGAACGATTGTACACGTGGACGATGAGAATAAGTTAAGAGCGTTTGATGTGGACGAGGTTGGGAAGGAAGTGATGGGACTGAAAGGGAGGAAAGAGAGCGAAGCGATACTTTTTTCATCCTCGACGTCGGACGAGAAGAAGAATGAGAATACTAAAGGTGTCGTAAAAGGAAACGTGAAAATAGTGAGCGTGAAACCGAGGAGCGAAGATGTCGTCGCGGTCGTTGTCAGCGATGGAGACGATGACGTCTTGGAGTTTTACGACGTCGTCGGTAAAGGCGCGGTGAAGAGACGAGAGGAAGGTACTTTTACGAAGACGAAAAAGGTAAAACAGTTCGTTTGGGAGGAGAAAGAGGATGGTATGAGCTATGTTGTTGTCACTGAAGGTGGATCGTTGATTCGGAACGGGACGGAAGAGGTGGCAGGTGGAGGCGTTGAGTGCGCGGCGTGTCATCCAAAGACGAACGCGTTGGCGTACGCGAACGCAAAGGGCTCGGTATTCGTCGGGGAAGACGTTGTGAATTTGAACGACGTAAAGCGAATCGAATCGATTGCGTTTCCAAACGAAAACAGCGACGATTTGGTTTTAGTTTCTATATTAAACGGAGAGGATGAGTGCAGATTGCTTGCGTTGAGGAAGAAGGACGGCCAGTGGACGGCGAGCAAATTAGGCGGAGGGTTCGATATCGATCCCACGCAAGACGCGGCGACTGGGAATCCTTTGCACGTCGTCCCAATTAATGGTTGGGATGTCGCTTTGTGTGCGCACGCGCGCGCGTGGGATAACCAAGTGCTTCTCGTGTCCACGTCCGCATCGGAACCGTGTCGCGTTTTAGAAATCGACGACGATAGGTGCTTTTGCACGATCCCTTTAGCTTTCGACGACGAGAATAATTTTGTTTCTGGCGTCGCGGTGGATTACGGCGCCTCGTGCGGGGCCATGTTGAACCCATCCGACGGCGGTGCTGGTGACTTACCCCTAGGACCGACAGTTATCCTTTCCACGTCGGATGGACGCATCGCATGCTTTCGATTGGCGTGTTTGACAGATCCGCCCGGGTATAGGATTGAAAAGACTCCCAGAGAAGAGCCGGTAAAAATACAAACGTTGGCGGCACCGCAAAAAAAAGAAGATGATGAAGAAAAAGTAGAAGCTCCAGCGCCGGTTAAAAATTTGTGGGGTGCGGATTTCATGGCGAAAAACAAAGCACATCAGGCGAAAGTTCAAGAAGCTATCGAAGAGGAGGAGAAACCGAAATCGGCGTTTAGCTTTGTTCCACCCGCAACGGGGGAGAAACCTGCATTTAGCTTTGGTCCACCCGCGACAGGGGAGAAACCTGCGTTTAGTTTTGGCGTTCCTTCGACGCCGGCGGCAGACTTGAAAAAGGAAAACGAAGAAAAAGAAAAAGAAAGAGACAACGTCCCGCCGCCAACTCCAGTACCAGATCCGACGCCACCTAGAGCAGCGCCGCCATCAAGAACAACACCTACGTCCGCAGTTCCTTCTTCTCCGTCCGCTCCTACCTCGTTCGAAGCGCTCGCGGATGATCCTACGAAACTCTTGGAGCAACTCTCGCTTGGTAAAATCTCAGACGTAGCTGCGGCGCGCGAAAAGTTAAAACAACTGTTTTTGAAGGAGCACGAAATCGAAACTACGCCAAAGCAGAAAATTTCTGCGACAAGTAGCGGAGAGGCGAGTACTGCTTCACCAGTTCCAGTGATGCGGTCTATAGATGTAACAAAAATCGCCGACGATTCGAAGGCGTTAGCGCCGATGGACCCGAAGGCTTCGCCATTACCTTCTTGGGGTAAAAAGTTGGAAGGTGTTCCAAAGACCTCAGCCGCTTCAGGTGTGAGTACGTCAAAGGATATTGCAAATGCTCTCAAACTTATTGCGAATGATTTCGAAAACGCGAAACTTGAGTGCGACGCTATGTTATCGGACTGTAACGACGCGTGCGATGCGATTCAAAATGAAAATTCTGCATTCGCTGCGAGCGCGAAATTTTCAAAAAAACACTTTGATATTTCTACGCAAGCCAGAGATTCAGCTCGAGATGAAATCCAGGAGACGAAACGCGTCGCGAGGCTACAAAACGAAGCCATCGGTGAACTTTGGTCGCGCGACCGCCAGAACGAAACCATGCGATGTGAACTCGAAAGTCTCATCGAGGCTGCACAAGAAAATCTGGAGAAGAACCAAAATCAAAATCCCGACGACGAAGATTTGACTGAAATCGTCGATTTAGATATGGAACTCCCAACAGGTTTGCGAAAGTTGAAAGCTCAGCTGCGGCGAGAAATGGATGTCATCGCGCAAGGAGCGGCTGATTTCGAAGTGCGTACAAATCTCGCCGAACGCGAGAAGAAGCGGCTCGATCGCATCAAGAAGGCAGCCGGGAGCAGCAGTTCAAATTCAGTCTTGACGATGAATCAGAGTCGCTCGCAAGAAACCACGAGAGCGTTGAAGGCAGCAATCGAAACGCAGAAAGAAGTCATCGAAGATCAGAATGAACGTTTGGAAACAACTATTGCGGATCTCCGCGAGTTTGGGTACGACGCTGACGTGCGCGTCGGGAAGGATGGGAGAGTTGAAGTGAATGCGATTGAAACTCCCGGTAAGCAACGCTTAGCGGCGTTATCGTCTGGTGTGATGTTTAGCACGCCTGGAACGGCCTCGAGAGGTAGAGGTGACGATAATCTCGGAGTGGACGTGCCGACGACTTCGCACAAGGAAGCTATGGATCGCGCGATCAAAACGCTCGTCAAGCAACCTCGAGTCGTAGTCTCTGAAATGAAGCGAGACGTTTTGAAGCAACCGCTTCGCCGCATAGAACCGCGAATGCCTCCGAAGCGCATCGAGAGAACAGTTTCTGCGCCGCCTGTAGTATCTGCTTCTGCTTTTGCTCCTGTTTCTGCCGCGAAGAAAGTGGAGGTTCCTCCACCGCCAGGGGCGGCGGCGCCGGCTAAGGCACCACTCTTCCCGGCGTTCTCAGCACCTGTTGCAGCGGCACCGTCGAAACCGAAAGAAGCGCCGAAGAAAATGGAAGTTCCTCCGCCACCGTCGTTGACTGCACCTTCCTTGGCACCCAAAAAAATGACGAACGAGGAAGAGGCAGCGTCGAAGAAACCTTTGTTCCCGAGTCTTTCGGCGTCGTCGGCCCCAGCTGCTCCTGAAGCAGCGACGGCATCTAGCACCGCATCCTCTGTGACTCCAGCGAAACCAGTGGTGAACTTATGGAGCGCAGACTTCATGGCTAAAAATAAAGCAGACCGAGCGAAAATTCAAGAAGCCATTGAAGAGGAGGAGAAGCCAAAACCTGCATTCAGCTTTGCGCCATTGTCGACGAGTAGTGGTGGCGACAGTAAGCCGGCCTTTAGTTTCGGCATCGCTAAAAACCAACCCGAGAAGAAGAAAGAAGGAGAAGAAGAGGAGAAGAAGGAAGAAAGTGCTGATGATACTACTACTTTTCCTGCTCCTCCCGTTGCTTCTGCTCCTGTAACGCTGGCATCCTTGGCGCCGGCGCCGGCGGTGAAACCGCTCGGCTTTGGAACTTCTTCAATTGCAACGAGCGTCCCGAAATCCAAAGCCTTCGGATCTGTCGAAGAGTTAAAACTGGATGATAGTAAGGAAGGAGAGAAGGAAGAGGACATTCAGTCTTCACCGCCACCGTTACAACGCGCCGCGGCGAGTGCGAGCTCTGAGAAGACTGTGTTCAGCTTTGGATCGCTCGCGACGGCGGCGCCAGCAAAGAGGAAAGAAGAGGGTGAAACGTCCGCTCTATTTTCAGTGCCTCCAGAAACCCCGAAATTGGCACCTCCGTTGGTGCTTGCTAAGGAAAAGGAAGCTGCTGAAGCTCCGGTGACAGACGTCGCGTCGAGCTTTGGCAGTTTCGGAGGTTTAGGTTCGACGACATCAACGTCTGCAGTAGGTGGAATTTTTGGTAAGTCTGCGGTGCCTACGTCTACTACTACCGTGGCCGGTGCACCAACGGTGGCACCTGCGTTCGGAAAGCCCGCCGCTTCGGTGGCTGGTGTACCGGGTACGGGTACTTTTTCATCGTTTGGTAGTATGAATCCGCCTGCGTCTACAGGAGCCGTTGCTACGAGCACTGGTTTTGGATCTAGTGGTGGTGGTGGTGGTGCAGCCGCGCTCACTGGCACGCCTGGTTTTGGCCAAGCCGCAACGATTGGTGGAGGCGGAAGCGCAGCTTTTGGCACACCCACTTCAACATCTTCTTTTGGTCAACCTTCAACGAGTGGAGGCGCGGCAGCATTGACGGGAACTCCATCGTTCGGCCAAGCGGCAAAGATTGGAGGTGGTACGCCTGCGTTCGGCTCTTCAACACCGCAGAGTACTTTCGGCCAAGCGGCAGCGACTACTGTTGCCGCCGCTACTGCCCCGTCGACGCCTGCTCCGACGTCTGGTTTCGCTGCTTTTGCAAATAAACCGACTGGATTTGGTGCCGCCGCGGCGGCTTCCGGCGGAGGTGGTTTTGGCGCGCTGGCGAGTCAAAGTGGTGGTGGAGGTGGTTTTGCGCAAGCCGCGCAACAAGCGTCTTCTAGTCCGTTTGCGCAACAAGCGCAACAGCAAGGCGGTGCTTTCGGGCAAGCGTCTAGTTTTGGCAATCAGCAGCAGCAACAACCACAAAGTTCTGGGAGTTTCGGGCAAACGAGCGGTTTTGGACAATCTTCTGCTGGTTTTGGACAACAACAAGGTACCGGTTTCGGACAACAACAACAAAGCACTGGATTCGGGCAACTACAACAACAAAGCACTGGATTCGGGCAACAACAAGGTGCTGGATTTGGACAACAACAAAATACCGGATTCGGACAGGCTTCTGGTTTCGGGCAAGCTTCTGCTTTCGGACAAGCTTCTGGTTTTGGCAGTCAGCAACAAAAACCTCCCGGACAAACTTCCTCGCCTGCGTTTACTCAAATGCGACGATAGAAACATTAGAAACATTAGATATAAGTTAATAATACTGAAAGATAGATTCAGAATACTAGAGAACAATTCACGCTACTACATAGTATGACATAGCTATTAAATATTTCTTTCGGCTAACTCTCCGTGCAACGGCGCGTCTAAGGATAACTTTTCCGAGGCGATCCACGGATACGTGTGCTTTATGGTTTCTACGATTAACGCGTACACAACCTCCTCGCCTTTTTCGCTAAAATGCAACCCGTCCGAAAAATACGCGCTCAAATCCCCACCGCCTAACTTTTCAAACGTATCGAACGCGTCTGCCACACCTACCCCCATTTCTCTCGCCACTTTTTCCGCCGCAACCGCGTATTTCTCAGTGTGTTGATAAAGTCGATCCGGCGTATCGAACGCCGTCGTCTCCATCGCGTGTTGCACCCGGTCCTTTTCAATAATCGGTGGTGGCGTGATGACAATTCTCGGCACGTTCTTATACAAATTCAATATCTCCCGCATATTCTTCACGTATTCTTCGAGCGGAACCGCGTATTCGCGCTTGTGATTCACCGCGGCGTCGTTCGCGCCGAGAAACACAACCACCAGCGTTGGTTTTTTCACAAACAATTTCGGTTTCCTTTTCATCAAATCCAAAACCCATCTCGTGTTGTACCCGGAGTACCCTCTGTTTATAACATCCGCGCGTCTGACGTACGAAGACGCGAGTTTCGACACCCATCCTTTCTTTGAATCGTAGCCTCGTTGCGTCAGCGAGTCTCCCACGAGTAATATTTGTCGTCTGTTCCCCGCTGCATCATCGTCAGAAGAAAAACTCGTCGTAAACTCCTTCCATTTGGTCGCTAAAAAGTACCCGGTCATGGATGCGAGCGCGGCGACGACAAATCCGCCAAACGCTCGTTTATTCCGAGATGATACTCTCGAGGACTTTTTCGTGTGCGTCGATGCTCCAATTTCGCGATCGGCGACCATATTTGATGTGTATATCTAAAGCGTCAGTCTAAAATGAAGTGAAGAAAATCCCCTAAAAATCCCCTATAAAAATGACATCTCTCTGCGCGTCTTCAGCGCATCACAACACCGGTCGTCGCGTTACCACCACATCTCGAGGAGCAAACAATCGCAACAGTTGTCGTCGTCGCGTGGTACCATCCTCGCGTGCTGATGCTGATGCATCTAGGACCGATGATGAGGACAAAAATGAAAGAAGAAAAAGAGGATTGGAAACGAAGAAAGATTCGAGACGCGCTTTCGTCGCGTGTTCTGGCTGCGCTTTCTGTTTTGCCGCTTCCTTTTCGGAGGCCGCGCGAGCGTTTCCAAAACTCTTAGACTTGAACGATGAAACCGTCGAGGACGTGAACTATGTGCTCGATCACAGGAATCAGCGGACGGACAAAGTGTTTGCCAAAGCGAGTAAGTGTTTGTGTTTTTCTTCTTTCTTTGCGAACTCCCTAACGAACTCTTTCCAACTAACTCTATAACTCTTTTTACGCAGTGACAACGATGGCTGGATACGAAAGCGTCATCGAAGAGAGAAAGACAGAATTATTCACGAGAGCATTTTCGAACAGAACAGGGAAGGTGGACGTGGTTGAATTAGGCGCGGGCACCTGGCCGAACGCCAAGTATTACGATATGGTCGCTTCGACGACGAATTTTGGAGTGAGCGTTGACGTGTACGGCGTCGATCCGAACGAGTACATGACTCCGTACGCGCTGGAGAATTTTGAAAAGGTGAAATCGGATAAGGTGAAATACGAGCCGTTGCGTGGCGTGAGCGAGAATTTGCCGTTTGAAGATGGTTCTGTGGATGTGGCGGTCGTGTCGCTTGTTTTGTGTTCGGTGGAGGATCAGTTGGCTTCGTTGAAGGAGGTGAAGCGCGTGTTGAAACCCAAGACGGGCAAGTTTATCTTCGTCGAACACGTGTTGAGTCAAACGAACGATAGCTTGAGACGTCAGCAGGAGGCATTGACACCGATGCAGATCAAAGCTGCGGATGGTTGCAGATTGAACAGGAAGACAGGCGAAGTCATAAAGAAGGTGTTTGGCAGCGAAAACGTAGACTATGAATACTTCGATTTGGATGGGTTTTGGGTTATAGGATCACAAATAGCCGGTATTGCCAGCGTGTAGTACGATAAGATGCACACAAATATTTATTCCTCATTGCACGGCTAAGGTGTGTAAATATCTCTTCAGCTCTAAAAATGGTTGCTGCTGTTCGTCCGTAGTCTTTTTTTCCTTTTTGCGTTCGGCCTCAACGAGCTCCAGATTCTCCTTCAAAACCTTCGATACTTCGATACGCCGAGCCTCACTTTCTTTCCTCAATTGCTTACGTAACTTCTCGACAGTTTGTTCTAATACATCGTTCCGTTTTTGGACCGCAAGAGCTGCTTCTTCCGCGCGCGTCAAGTGTACTTCGTTCTCCTTGATGTCTTCTTCGCGAGCGTATCGGGAATACAGTTGCACAACGGCATCTTTCAACGCTTTGAAGTCCTCGTTTGCTTTTCTATCCACCACCTGGAACAAGTCGCGCTGGAATCGTTTAATCAACTGCTGCGATTTTTCCGCGTTTCTACGCTTCAACTTTGCTTCTTTGCGAAAGCTCTCTCCTTTGCGTGTTGTTTCTTCCAACTCGCCTTTGAGAGCTTTCACTTCTGCCAATACTTTTACTATTTCTTTATCCTTCAACTGTAAATGTTCGTTCAAATCGTTTACGGTGCGCTCAAACTTTGGTACAATCTCAGAATCGACTTTGACGAGTCTCTCGGAAAGTTCCGTCAGTTGAGAGGAGAGCTTCCGTTCTGATGCAATCTTCTTTTGCATCTCTCGAGTCGATTTTTTATTGTCTTCTTTCAAATCACGTATTTCAGCGTCGCGTTCTGCTAAAGTTTGTTTCGCCTTTTCCAGCTCTTCTTTGAGCACATCTCGCTCGCGCTTTGCTAACGAGGCCTCTTCGCGCATTAATTCTTCGTTTCTGGTTGCGCTTTCGCGAAGCTTCCGTGTTTTCGCGTGCTCAATTCGTAACTCCGCAGAACGATGGCGCTCGTACTCCACGTTTTCCTGAAATACCTTTTTCAAATTTTCAATCTCTTCGTCGGCGTCTTCTTCAACTTGGCGCTGCGTCTCTTCGCTAATTTCCTTCTCTGTGCGAATTTCTAGTTCTAGCTGCGCGATTTTATGCTGTAAAAGTCGCGTCTCTTTCTCCAATTTCGCTTCCGATTCTTTGACGTACGCCTCATGGGCCTGCACCAATGCTGAATTTTGCTCGTCCCACTTCGCAATTTCCTCATCTTTCACGACTTTTAAGTTTTCAGTCTTCTCAAACTCTTTCGCGAGTTTACGCCTATACTCTCTCTCTTTGTGTTCTTCGCGTGTTCGGCGCGTTTCGTCTTCGCTGCGCGTTTTCTCTTCAGTTTTTGCCCTCTCCTCCAGAAATGTTTCTCGCAACCTCGTTCGCTTGGCGATTTCTCTTTCCAGATCGTTCTTACGCTGCGTTTCTAGACGATTAACTTCTTCTCGATTCCGTTGGTCGGACACTCGACGCTCGTATTCGTGTCTGGCGCGAAGTTCACGAATTCTTGAACGGAGATCTGCTATGCTCTTCTCCTTTTCAAGTAGGACGAGGCGCGATATGAGCACGTCGTCTGGCGCGTCAGCGTCGCTCGTATCTTTTACGCTTCTATTTTTATCAAACCGAGGAAGAGGGTTATTGAAATTGAATGCACCGGAATCAGATTCTATAATAATCTCGAATGCAAACATTGTTCCGTCCGAGGCACACGCGAACACTCTCTTCTCAGTATCGGACGCACATATGGATGTAATTTCCCGATTGCTCGCGCATCGATATTCACGAAATTCTCCGGTCAACGGAGTTGTGTATACCCGCAACGCACCGCAGGATGTACCACATACCAGGAGTCGAGATGAATGCAGAAAGCACGCAGATGTTAGAGTAGTTGCTTTTCGTCGCGAGACCATTCTGCTGTGCTCCTCATCACTTCCGCTCTGGTCGAAAGTCGTTCCGGCGGTACCGTCACCGCCGCCGTTACAAGAGAGCGCTGACATGGATGAAGAGATTTCAAATTCTCGGCACGAACCTGCGCCAAACTTTTCACCGTCTAGCTCTTTAATCGTTCGATCGCTTCCAACTAAAAACACGCCATTCCCGAGTTCTTTCGGCAGAAGTGCGACGTCGTCGTATCGACACCCCTTTCTCGCGTGTTCTGCGTTTCTCTTGTGTTCTCCAGATAAAGCATCAACACCGTGTAACTCCCAGCGATAACAGCAACCGTCCGCACCTATAGTAACGACATTTTCGTCATCACTCGTCCATTTTACCCGTCTAACCTTTGACGAGTGTCCCCGAAGCGTCGACACATTTGCGCCTGTATACGTGTCGAAAATCTTGGCACAGTTACCATGCGCGGCCACAAACTTGTGTCCACCGTGTGCAAAACTGACATCACGCACGTTCTTCAATGGAAACTCGCGAGCCTTTTCGAGAGTGTCGCGGTGAATGTAGAACATGCGGAGTTTATCGTTGAAGCCAACGAGGAGAATATGTCCGGACGGATGCAATGCTACTGAAAGTGGCGTCTCTGGGAAGTGCTCACAAAGTTCAAGCGCACAGCTAAAAGCCGACGACTCTGTAGACGTGCTCGTACTAGAGCCGCGATCTGACGACTTTGCGGTCGTCTCTGAATGCACATCACTGGTCGTCAACGCGGTAGAAATGCCACCAAACAACATTTTATTCTTCTCTTTAGTAGACCAGATACGAACGGCGCCGTCAGTGGAACACGTAGCGAGTATCGGTTTCAAAGCGCAATGACTTGCACGCGAGGATGGAGATGGAAGCACAACGTTGTGCGATATCATATTACCACCACGTGACGTACTGTTGGCATCTTGATTAAACGTGGAAGAAAACGATATCGTCGAGTTTGTCGCACCGGGTAGTTTCGAGCGTTCAGAAGCTGTGACGCTGAAGTTTTCCCGCAAAAGTACTTGGAACACGTCACTATGCGCGGTACCTTGCAAAGCGCTCTGTTCACAATCGCTGGAAGCTTCCTTCTCGGTCGTTATTTCCCGAACCGATGCGTCTGCATCTGAGACTGCGAGAGTGTAAAGCTCGTTCGTTGGATGGTCCATCCACACGATAAGAGTTTCGCCGCACGGAGAGACGTCCGCAGAAACAATCGCTCCCCTTTCAATGATCCAACGCACTTCTTGCGACTGACAAATACTAGTATCTGTAGTATCTTTGCCACAAACGTCATCGAGTTCTGTACCATCACGCGAGTTACAGTTGCGATTCTTCACATTCTTCTCATCGACCGCGTCTTCATCTACTCCGTCTACCTCACCTTCTTCTTCCTCTTCTTCTTCTTCTTCCGGACTATCTTCATAGGCTTGGTTTTTCCTACGAACAGACCAAACTCGGATTTTACCGTATGGCTCTTTACCCGCGGTAATCTTTCGATCGGCATTTCTGTTATACACGGAAAGGCTTCCGTTAGTTCCGAAAATACAAAAACCTCGTGCGCCGATGGCGCATACGCCCGTTGCGCCAATATTGTAGCTATTATTATTTTGCGCAAAGCAGTTTCGAATAATAAATATCGGTTGCGATTGTTCTAGTATCAACGCTTGTCCACTTTTAAATGCAACAACGACTCTCTCTCCGTTTCCTTTCTCTAACCACGCGTGATCGACTGGTTCATCTCCTTCAAAGGCTTCCCCGAATGGTATTGCGCTGGCGAGTTTGATAACGCCCCGACTCCCCGACGCCGAAGATGCGGCATATAAGTCAGCCTCTGACTTTTGAGGGAGCTTATACATTCTGATCACGCTCATAGCGACAGCTGAAACGGTATTTCTCTCGCGTGGATGAAATTTAAAACTCGCCGGATTGGAGTGTGACGTTGAATGGTTGCGTTGACCGACGCTTATGCGCGGCTCTGGAAGAAAACCAATCACGTGCGACACGTTCGACACCGACGAGGACTTTTTACCCGCAGAGAAAATATCAGAGTAAGCAGACGACGCAGGAAACGGATTGCTCGTCGACAGTTCTTGATTACTATTGATATCACCGTCGTTACTGACGTTGGTGCGCTTCGTCAGATCCGAGAAAGTCCACGAACGCAAGGTCCAATCGTTCTCGTCCGAAACTCTTTGCACTTTCGCTACAATCGAAGCTCCATCGGTTGAAAAACACACCTCCGTGAACGCATACTCACCGAAACATCCACTCATCGAAGCTACTGTTGCACTGGAAGAAGAGCTCGAACTTTTCTTCCCGTCTGTCCCGATCGCGTCTCTCAACGAAAACGTTCTCAACCTCGCGCGCCTTTGCGTCTGTCGATGTATCGCGCACAACACAATCGACGGTCCTATTTCCTCGTCTCCACTCTCTGCAATCGCGAGTAAAGAAGCAGTTTCGCCAGTAAACGTGATCGGTCCGGAAGCAGAAGCAGAAGAAGCAGAAGAAGAAGATACTCCCGCCTCCCTTCTTCGTTGACCACCGCCTTTTCCTCTCTCCTCTTCCTCCTGCTCCAAAAAGTCTTCGCTTCTCTCCCTCGCGCTCCCACCCCCAAAACACTTCTTCGCCGCGATCGCGGTCACTTTCCTCTGCCCGGGCGTCCCGGGCACGAACGCCACTTGCCTCCCGCGTTCGCTCTCCACCAACAACACGCCGTGACCAACCGGAAACGCGCAAAGCGCGTCGTCCAAGAACACAATCGAACGACACACCAAATCGAACGACATCGGCAAACCAAACGCGCCGGACGGTGCCACGCGCGCTTTTACCACCACCGCTCCTCCCGTTTTGTTGTTCTCGTCGTCTTCACGACCCTTGCGGATACTCCCTTCTTCTTCGTTCTTCATTGTATTCGTGCTCTGTTGGGGTGTGTGTCCCCGTCAAAACGAACCGTTTGGCGCTTTTATTAGATACGAAAAAAAAGTTTTTGGTCTATTTTTAGTCGTATTTTAGAGAAACGCAACGCGAACAACAGTTTCCCGAGCGCTCAAAGAAGCGCTTCTGACGTCAGAAGCGATGAAGACGAAACGAAGTGAGTGCTTTTATTCTCTCGTATATCTTATCACTTGGCAAAATCAGCGCTACTGCGACTACTCGAGAGGGTGGTGTCACACAATTTTAAAAGTACTCGTATTTTAGAGAAAAAAATGGCGTTTTTGATCCATACATGCCATAAAACGAAACGAAACCTGTCGTTTGTTTGCACACAAAAGAAGATATCATGTTGCGAACAACAGTTTCCCGTCTCCTCCGGCGGAACGCGGGAACCAACAACGCAGTATTAGGATTAGGAAGCATCAAAAGAAGAAACATCTCGACCGAAGAACAGATGAAACTAGAGCAAGAGATAAACGCGACGTTCGCGGAAGCGAGAGAGGAAATCGAAGCGGCGATGGAGAGCGTCGGGACGACGTATTTCAACGACGACGCGGAAATCGCGAAAGAATTAACCAGAGATTGCGTCGCGAAATACGAGGAGTTGTTGACGAAATGCGAGGGAGATGCGGGGAGGAAGGAGAAAATTCAAAGGAGCATGGGATTGAAAATCGAGCAGTTGAAAGCGGAGTGTAATTTGATCGATACCGCGCACGATGATTAGATTTTTATTAGAAGAGAGAGACAGAGACAGAGACTTTCGGTTGATGAGATGTATTGTTTGTAGTATAAGAAACGTAATGCGATGAGAGCGTAATAATTTGATCGATACCGCGGGCACGATGATTAGATTTAGAAGAGAGAGAGAGACCTGGTGGATGATGTGGTGTATTGATTGTAGTATATAAACGTAACGCGTATTGATGATACAATTTGCCTTTTCCCCGGGGGACGAAAACATATCTTCACTTTAAAGAGGCCTCAAAAGTACGCGCAATAATGTCTTCCGTCTGCTTTTCTTTGCGACGAGCGGCGATGTCTTCGTCCTCGTCTCCGTGTTCTTGTTCGACGATCGTGAGAGGCGTGACCTCCTCCTCCTCCTCCTCCCTCGCTTCTTCTTCTTCTTCTTCTCACCAAAAATGGATAACAACGACGGCTTCGTCGTCGTCCAAAAAAGGAGGGACGAAAGTCGTCTGCGCCGCGGAGAGCAGCAGCAGCGGTGGTGGCAAAAGTAGATTTAAACGACGCGACCCTGACGCGAAACCTCCCCCGGCGCCGCTCGGGTCCGGACCACCGATGACCTCGGGAAAAATCTCCGAGCAAATCTTGGAAAAAACGAGAGAAGAAAATCCAGAGGTGGAAGTGATTCCGTTGCAGCAAACGCGGTTCCAAGGCGTGGCGAACATCGACGACGAATCGAGCGAAACGTCGCAATCGAACGTTTTGAAACGAAGAGCTATACTTTTCGCCGGCGACGTGGCTGCATTTTCTGTGTTCGCGACGATTGGCCGTGCGAGTCACGGGGAAGGTTTGAACCCGATCGATATCGTCGGCACGGCGTCGCCGTTTATTCTCGGCTGGGCGGCGGCGTCGTATTTGTTAGGGACCCAAGGCGCGTTCGGCGACAGCAGCCGACGGAGCGGCGTGGATAAACTCGGAAAAATCTTACCCTCGGTTGGGAAAACCATCTTACTCGGCGTCCCAATTGGCGTGATTGTCCGTTCTGTGGCGACTTTCCACGTCCCCGATATCTCTTTCCTGTTCGTTTCGCTCGGTTTCAACGGCGTCGCTTTGCTCCTGTGGCGCGTCAGTTTAAGTTCGGATATTCGCGTCGGAGGAAACAACGGAGACGCGACAAAACCGCGCACCAACAAAAAAGGGAACCCGCTCGAGTTTCTCTCCTTGTTGAGCGGTTTAGTCAAGAGATGGTAATAATAGAACGTAACAGAGTGTAAACGCAAGTGTACTAACATAAGATATCTGAAGAGCACTTTTATTCTGAAACTGAAAAATTGAACGCAACAAGACAGAAGAGAATCCTCCGGTGTCGTCGTCGTCTCTTTCTCTCTCTCTCTCTCTCTTCTGTTATTGATTATTTGAACGAGGAAAACACACGCAAAAAGCAGGCAAAATACTCTCACACATAATTGCCTCTTTCCCCGGGAGAGAAGCATTCTTTCCCCACACTTACTCCTCCTTCTTGAAAGCTTACTCGAAAGAGAGTGCGTGTGTTTAGTGCGCGCGCGCAGAGAGGGTAATAATGGGGTCTTCCTCTAAAGGCGGGAGCATGTCTTTCCAAGAGGCGTGCCAGGTGTTAAACTTAGACCCGAGAGAAGCTTCGAGCAACCCGAATGCGGTAAGATCCGCTTATAAAAAGATGGCGTTGGAGTTTCATCCGGATAAACATCCCGGGGCGAGTTCGACGCAAACGTCTTCGTCGTCCAACGCGACTGGTAAGAAGTCCTCCGGTGGAGCGAGTGGGAAACCAACGAGAGAGGATTTCGAGAGAAAGTTCAGGCAAGTCGTGAGAGCGTACGATGCGTTGACGAGACGGGACGATTCGGACGATTCGGAGTCGGACGAGGACGATTTTGGAGGCCCGAACGGCGATTTCGACGGCGTTTTTAAGAGTCCAGAGGACATGAGAGATTTCGCGGCAAACTTTTTCGAGTCGTTTTTCTTCGGCGGGGGGTTCGCGCAAGGAAGCAACGGGCCGTCGGGGAGGAGTTCGAGGAAACGACGATCTACGCATTCTGGTGGAAACGCGAACGCCTCTTCGGGTGGTGGAGGGCCAATTATCAAAGAAGTCAACGACGACGGGGAGGAATATTCGGACGAGGACTCGGACGATGACTCGGACGACGACGAGGATTACGACGACGATTGTTCGGACGATGACTCGGACGACGACGATTACGGGAGTCATTCGGACGATTACGATTCAGATAGAGACGGGTCGGATTCGTATTCGGACGACGAGGACGGGTACGCCTACGCGGATTTGAGAAAGTTTTTCGGTAAACCTCCTCCCGGATGGTCGAGCAAAATGGCCGCGCACATGCAAGCGAGCGCTGAAGCGATGGGGGATAAGAAGATGAGCTCGAAGAGCGCGCAAGGTATGTTTGACGAGTTGAGGTCCGGAAGCCGAAATAGCAGTAAGAGTAACAACGCGAATAGCGGCGGGTCGAGTAGATATCCTGGAGGGAGAGGCAGTGGACGTAGAGGCGATAGCGGCGGCGATGGAAAACGTTGGTTCGACTCGGATGGGCCTGATTTTGGACCAAGAGGCAGTCGAGGCGATGGACGAGGCGGACGTAGAGGCGATAAAGGCAACAACGGCTCGTTCAGAAGATCGCACAACGATAACCCAAACAATCGAGATTACGAAGATCAAGATGACGATCAGTTGTTTGAACACTTGGAAAAGATGAGGAAAGAGGCGGCAAAGTACGCCGCGGAAATCGCCAAGAAAGAAAACGAGAGAAGAAGAGCGTCGGCGCCTTTAGAAAAGCTGCAAAGGCCTACTTTAGTTTCGAGATCGGATAATACCATCACATTGAACGTGTATCGACACAAGTCGGGAGGTACGTTACCGCCGGATAGATGTTGGGAATTGAGTTTGAAAAGGCACGGCGATAGAGATTATACGGTGTATGCCGCGGTGAGGGGTAACCCGGTGGTGACCGTGTCGGATCTAGTTCCTGGAACGCGATACTCGTTTAAAGCGAGAGTCGGCCGCGTGTCCTCGGAGAAGGACGGCGAGGACGGCGATACGAAATCTAAATCGACCATGGATGTTCTCTCGGAAACTATTTTTTCGTCTTTGCGAGACGGCGCGGGAAGTATGAAGGGCGTAGAGATTATATCAGAGAAAGATGTCACGGAATGGGGCGACTATTCTATAGAATCTGCGTACGCGACTTCCGGGACGGCGCCGAGGGAAACTTCAAAGAAACACGCCGAAGAGGAGAAGGATACTCAAGAAGCAAACGTTTCAGCTCCTGGTCAAGGCAAAAAGGCGAAGAAAAAGCAAGCTCAGAAAGAAAAGTCGGAACAGGAAGCTTTGAATAAGAAAAATGCGGAAGATGATGCGGCGAAAGCTATAGACGAGGCCCAGCAAAGACGCGAGGCGTTGAAGAAAGCGATGGAGGAAGCCGCGGAAAGAGAGATGGCAGAAATGAACGCGATTAAGGAGAAGCTCGCGAAGAAAGATGCCAGTCAAAACGCAAACGCTTCCGTATCTTCGCAGACGAATAATCCGAATGCTGCTGTTTCGTCGACTTTGTCCAAGAAAGCCGCGCAAAGGCAGAAGAAGAAAGAGAAAGCGGCTGCGGCTGCGGCTGCCGCGGAAGAGGTTGAATCTGACGAAGCCATGGCAAGACGTTTGCAATTGGAAGAGCAGCGCAGATACGGTGAAGCCGGCGCAGACGCACCAGCTGGTGCAGGGTTTCAACAAGCTGGCTCGGTTAAGAGTAGCGGCAAGAGTAACGCCGCGGAATCGTGGGCCGCCGCGCCGGCTATGCCGTTGCCAAAAGGACAGCAAAGATCGGCGGCGTCCAGAGGGTATTCAGCGACGTCACAATCTGGGTCGTACGAGGACCGCTTCGCGCCACCACCGCCTCCTGGTCCGCCACCACCCGGTCCTCCACCGTTTGGTTCGCCCACGCGAAAGATGGCACCGCCACCGGTACCTCCCGGACCGCCTCCTGGAAGACCTCCTGTAGACGCGCAGCAATCGAGAGCAGACATACAGCCTCCGCAGCAGCCACCGCAGCAGCCTCCGAGACAGCCACCTCCGCAAGTACAGCAGCCTCCGCAACAGATTCAACAACTACAACAGCAGCCTGTGCCGCCACCGTCTAACTACATGAATCTATCTTCGACGGTGTCTGCTCAACAGCAGCAGCAAATAGGTATGAATGCGCTCAACGCGTATAGTAGTGTTTCTCAGCAACCACCGCCGCAACCTCCGTCGCAACGTTGGAACAACGAAGGACCTTCACTTCAGCAGCAACAGCAACAGCAACGCCAGACGCAGCAATACGGCGCGCCGTCGTCGTATCCGCCGCAGCAACAGCAGCAATTGGGTGGTAACGTCGCCAGCGTTGTCTCCGGTGTCGCCAATTTAGGTTTTGGTTCTTCCCAACAACAGCAACAGCAACAGCGCGCGACATCGATGTTTGATCAACAGCCTTCCTATCAGCAGCAACAAGCCTCCTCAGGTTATGGACAGCAGCAGCAGCAGCAGCAGCAGCAGCAACAACAACCGTCCTACTTGCAGCAAGAGCAACAACGCGTGCAACCAACCTCCTCCTGGGATCCGTTGATGGGCAGTTCCTCTTCTCAACAACAAACCGGAGGCGCCTCCGCTTTTGGCCAATCCCCTCCTCAAACGCAAACCTCGCGAGGTCTCGGCGCTTTCGGCGATTACGGCGGCGCTTTCGGAGGCGGCGCTTTCGGAGGCGGTGGCATCGGTTCCATCGGTGGTCCCATCGGTGGTCTCGGCACCACCTCCTCGGTCGTCGCGCAAACGCAAACGCAACTCAGCCCGGCGTCGCCGCGCACGCAGCAACAGCAACAAACCGACGGCCAGTTTTTGGAGAACTTGGACAATTTGTTCGATCTCATCGGAGACTGATCACGAGAAACTGCTACTACACATATATTTTAATACTAACAACAGTACGAGAGAGAAAGAGAGAGAGAGAACCTACGATTTCTTCGCACGTTGATTGTTTTTTCGCTTCTTCTTTCACTTCTTTCACTTCTTCACAACTTTCCTGCGCTTTGTTGAGTTTACTCCTCCTTAAGACGAGAGATATGTCCCAACCTCCTCCTCCTCCTCCTCCTGCGCCGCTGGCAACTTTAGACATCCTCTCCCCGTCTTCCACGGACACGTTCGAAATCGGGTGCGAGATATGCGTCACCGCGCGCGTGTCTTTTCCCCGACCAACGAGAAGTTCAGTAACGAACACGTACCGAAGGGAGGTGTTGTTCCCGAGATACCTTCGCGTGGAGATGGCGTACGACTCATCGTCGTCATCCTCCTCATCGTCGTCGTCGTGGATGATGCCTCTTTCCGCCGCGGTCGGGAGGCGATATAAACACGTCGGGAACGCGTCCTTGGACGACGAGCGAGAGAGTAAAGCGACGTTTTCGTTACGATTCAACACGCAGGAGTTATCCTCTGGCACGTATTCGATACGGTGTTTACTCCCTAAGGATTACTTCGAGACATCTACGAGTTCGATGAAAGAAACGTCCTCTGCAGACCAAACGGAGGACAGAGACGCGATGAAGAAGAAAAAAGAGGTACATAAAGCGTTACTCGTGGCGTCGAAGAAAGAGGTGCAAGTGCACATAGCGCCGACGTTGGAGTACGTGAGGAGCGGCGCGCACGACGTGAAGTTTCGGTGGAACGCGAAGTCGCTTCCACCGAAGGTGTACGAGAGCGTGTTGAGTAGCAGTAGCAGTAGTAAAGGAAGAGAGAATGGGAAGGATGGTAGTAGTAATGATAGTAGTAAAGGTAGTGGATGGAAGCTCGCGTTAGACGTGCAACCGGCGTTGAGAGAGAACGAGAAACTTTCGGAAGTCGTTTCGGACGCGTTCGTGTTTGCGGCGAAAGCCGGTCATTCCGTTTGGGTCGTGAAAGGGTCTCGAATCATGTACGAAATAAATGCGCAGGAGTTGATTGAGAGAGAAAAAGTGATATCGTTTCCACCGAGTCGATCCGGCTACGCCATCGCATTAGCAGCGTTTAATTTGGATAATAATAACGACGAGAATTCCGAACCGGCGGTGACGACGCGTCGAGTGTGGGTAAGCGCAAACGGGTTAGAAGTTTCCGCGAGTTGTACGAAAGATGCGAGAGAGGTCGTGGTTGGCGACTCGAATTACGCACCAAAGCGTGGAACGTCCGGATCAGTTATTCAAGAACAGATGGAAAATTTAGATTTGCAAAAACCGCCGGCGCCAGGTAAAGACGAGGTGTCCAAGCTCGATAGACGACAAGATTGGGTGCCAAAACGTCAAAACACAGATGTTGGGTCGTCGACAGCTTCGACATCTTTCGCCTCTACGTGGCAAAAAGAACGCGGAGTGAACGTGCTCGTGTTTCGTTTATCGGATGGTGCCATAGAACACGACGTCACCTTCGATACGATCGGATCGAAACGAACGGATTCGAACGCGTCGAGAGCAGCCTGCGAAGCGTTAAAGTTGGCATTTTCACCGTCCGATGGTGCATTTGCAAAATCTCGAGATGGGCAGCGGATACTTGGTGCGCGAATGGTAATTGTTACCACGTGCGGTACTTGGGCATTGAATGCTGCTGAATCCGGAATATCGGATGCGTTGCGCGAGATTTTTGTCCATCGGTTCGGCGGCGACGTCGCGCTCGCTTCGCGAGCTATTTCGGACGCCATAGGGGGGGATCCGAAAAACGCGTCCGCAATTTGCATGGCGGCGATATGTGAGAATAGTAACGAGCCAAATACTTTCACCTCTCGTTTTATCGACGCTGCAATCAATAAAGGTAAAGATCAAAGAGCGTCGATTAAGATTCGATTCGCGTTTGCGAGTCCAGACGGGTGGTTTCCGATGATGAGGAAGCTTGGGAATATAGGTAACGATAAGAACGTATTTTTCAGCGGTACTGAATCCGCGGAACTTTTGGGTAAAACATCGAGTCCGGGATCTACAAGTGCGACATCCTCGAGCGGCCAATCGAGTGCGGATGATAAAAAGATGCAATCGTGGGAGGTGTGCGGCGTATGGGCAACAGAAAACGCGGAGGAATCAGACGACGACGGAGAAATGGAAAAAGCGCAATCAGATGAAGATGGTATGAATAAAGTTGAGGACGACATCGACCGGATTCTTCTCGAGCTTGACGCAGGTTTAAATGGCGAGGAAGAAGAAGACGGTGATGATAGTAAAAATATAGCTTTAGAGAAACCGAAATCAGATCTAGGCGTGGTTGATATTATCCCCGAACAAAGGGAAATTGAACGCCTCGAGTCGCTAAAGCTTCGCGCGGTCGTTGAAGCAGTAGAGCCGTGCCTCTTTGCTGCGGCTGAAGATGAAGACAGAAAAACATCGAAAAGCACTCGTGCAAGTGGAGAGCCCGAGTTTGTCAAGATTCAACCAAATTACTTGGTACAATCCGCGCAGCTCGGTTTCGGCGGCGAGTTTTCACACTCGAACATATTGGCGACGCCGTTGCTTAGCACATTAATTCATTTCGCGCGACGACGCATGCGTCGTTTTCAGTGGAATGCGCTCAAAGCGAGCGAGTCGAACGATGCAGCGAGTCAAGTCTCGGCGCGAATTGAGCACTGGATGCGAGAAATATCGAGAAAACGCGAGAGCGAGTATTCCGCGAAGCTCGCACGTGAATTCATCGCCGCCGGTACGATTGAGTACCTTAGCGATCGAATTGTACATCAGATTGATGCAGATGGAAAATTAAGAATCAATGCACACCAAGAAAACATACGTACATGCATCAGAACGCTCGCGGCGTTTTGTTTGCGAGACAACGGTGCGCATCTAGCCGAAGCGATTCGTCGCGACTCGCTCGAGGCAATCTTGCGTTCATTTCTAGCCTCATGGAACGGGTTTTTAGGTGCTGATTTAGACACAACTCCGCTCCTGAAACTCGAACGCGTTGTCGAATGGCTCGCCGCGAACGACTTGAAAACGTGTAAAGTGATCATGGCCTCGACGTCCTCGTCGTCTGTATCTGGGAAGAATTTTTCGGAGAAGGACCCGAAGCCGAAGCATCGCAGACGAAATTCAAGCTTTGCTGAAAGCACGGAATGCTTCGAAATGAGTTGCATGCGAGCACAGTTTCCAGCGATGCCAGATAACGAAGGTATTTATGCGGCGCCTCTTCGAGTCATCGAGCTCGAAAAGCCGACGCATAAGAAATTCGATGGTTTAATTCAATTACCTAGCAAGATGAGGAGCGCAACAGGAAACGGGTCAGCGCCCTTATCACCTCTCGAAACAAAAGCGCTCTCTCGGTTAGATTCTGGCTGGCACGGGGAAGTCGATCCAAGAATACCAACGCCACCCACCAAGCAAGCTGCTGCAACTATCGCCGAAGATTTATCTGATTCCGAAAGCGATTGGCAAGACGTCGCCGGCGAGCACTTGTTGAGCGAAACGAACGACACAGAAGGGGATAAAATGTCCGCTTGCTATAAAGGCTCAGTGATTGCCATCAAAGCCAAGCGCAATGATTGGGGCTCTTTTTGTGAAATCATGCGACAAGCGCCGCGTTTAACGTGGCTTCTTCAAAACGCAGGCGCGAAAGCAGTCTTTTTCGTCTGGCCGAAAATTGCCGGTGAGAGTGACGCTCGGGAAACGATTCAACCTCTCATCGCAAATCCAAACTTTGAAAGCTCCGAGTTGCACATTCCAGTCTTTGTCGTTCCCGGCGATGTCTTCGCGCGAAACCACGAGGGTGCAAAAGCTGAAAGTCGTCGACGACACCAACTCTTTGGCGAAGACTGCGTGATTCGCATCGACATCCCTGCTTTTGAGAGCGAAGACGGGAGCACGAATCAAGTGGCCCGCAGATTACGCAACGCGCTTCTGTTAGCGTTGAAAGACCGGGATGCGACGAATTCTGACAACGCCGCTTTATTGAGTAAGAAGACTGCACCGGAAGGTGGCGTCCTCGTCGGTCGATGCTATAATCCATGGAACAACCCTCTCTCGTCCAAAGGGGTTTCCCGCGCGTCGTCGATGGATGCGCTTTCCCCTACCTCGTCATCTGCATCCATGTTCGACCCACAATCTGCGAGAAAGTTTCGCAAATGGCGCGTCGCGCAACGTATCGTCAACTCCTTAGGCTCTGAAGATTTAGGCATTCGCGCGGAAGCTTACGATCTGGACGAATCGGAAACCACGCCAGTGCGCGTATTGTGCATGGATGGTGGCGGAATGAGAGGATACGTCACGGTTGTTATTCTTAAACGCATCTTGGAAGCTACTGGCGCGTGGTGTGTTGGAGAAGTGTTTGATTTAATCGTCGGGACTTCAACTGGTGGTATCATAGCTCTAGGAGCAGGCCTCTTGCGCATGACTGTCGCTGAACTCGACTCTTTATACGAGCAAATGGCGAAAGACGTCTTCAAACCGGATTCGTACGTCTCGCTGTTGACGAAAGGTCCCGGTCACGTGGCAGCAAAATCGTTCGAAAACGTATTACGCAACGTCCTCGGTGACGATCCGGATGAAGAAATGTTTTCCGTCGGCTCGCACCAAAGATGGTTCCGTTCTGCCGTGCCTGCACCTAGAGTCGTTTTGGTTTCCTCGTTAGTTTCGAGAAACCCGAGTTCGTTGTACATGCACCGATCGTATCGCCGCGAGAACCATTCGCCATCAACCGTCGTTGACACATCGACGTCAGGAAAAATAAAGAAGAAATCGGAGTTAGATTACGCCGGTGATTACAGAATTGGTATGACCGCGGCGTTACGCGCAACAACCGCGGCGCCGTGGTACATGGAAGAACTCATTTGTGAAAAAGAACTCGGATACGGAAGTGTAGAGATGAGCGAGAAACTGGGCTCTTCTTCTTCTCCTTCTCCTTTGACGTCTTCCGCGGCTACAACGACCACTCAAGCCATTGGCGTAACATCCACATCTTCAGCGGAACACCACAAAACTCCATCCTCTTCGAGCTTGGGTCCAAACGATATACTAAACGACGATATACTAAACGACGAGGACCTCGACGACGACACGGAAAAAGCCAGAGCCAAAGCCAAACGAGGCCAACTGCACGGTGGCGGCTTGAACAAACTCTCGCCGCTGGAAAGCTCGCGAACGCAACTCCGATTCATCGACGGCGCCATATCGTGCAACAATCCCGCCGCTGCGGCTGTGTTTGAAGCCAAACGGATATTCAACCCAAAAAGGCCTCTCATCCTCTGCTCGCTCGGCACTGGATATCCCGTCGCCCGCGACGTCCCCGCCACTTACGGCGCCTCCTGGGTCACGAACGTCGTCAACGCCACTTGTGACGTCGTTCAAGTTGACGCGACTATCCGTCACGTCCTCGACGCAGACAAGGACCAATACTTTCGATTCCAACCGCAAGGCGAGATTTTCAGCTGCGCGCTCAACGATACGAGCAAAGAGACGGAGAAAAAATTGAAACAAACCGCTTTGAAATACGTCAACGATCTCGCGCAGAGGAAAGAAATCGAAAGGTTGGCGACGTTGTTGAAGAAACCCAGAGTTATAAGGAGGGTTTAGTATTTTTGTTGTTGCCCCGTGAGAGAGAGTTGCGCTGCGTTGTAATAATTCAGTATTGTGTAGGCATTTTTCATCATCTTTTTCAAACGGCACATTTTCAGCGAACGAAACAAATGATAACAACGATGATAACAACGACGAGAAGCTAACTAAACGGCGAGCGCTGCGACGAGAGAACAAAGAAAACCTCGCCGCGCATCTCTCTCTTTTACACACACACGCAGCATGTTCTCGCTCTTCCGCCAAGGCTCCATCCGGCCTAAAAATCAAAACAAAATCCGTCCTCTTCCCATGTCCTACCCGAAGCAGCACGATAACAACACAAACTCTATCTACGCGTTGTTATCGTGGCGAGGATTACTTCTGACCGGGTCCGCGAACGGAGAGATTAACGTCTGGGATCCGTACACCGCGCAACTGGTGCAGAAACTACGCGGACACGAAGAAGCGGTATCGTCTTTGTGCGCGTTTGAGGATGATTATGTCGCCAGTGGAAGTTGGGATGGGACGGTGCGAGTGTGGGATACGAGTTTGGCGCAAGCGGTGGCGGTGTTGACTGGGCACAGGAAACCAATAAGCTCACTCGTATCGACTTTGAGCGGGAGTTTATTATGCTCTGGGAGTTGGGACGGGACCGTGCAGTGTTGGAACGTGCGGGCGGATCGCATACAATTTACGCTGAACGCAAACGGCGGGAGCGCGGTGAATTGCTTAACGTTTTTTCGGGACGAAAGTATGCTCGTGGTCGGGTGCGGGGATGGTGTTTTGAGGGTTTATTCCACACAAAGTGGTCAAAAGATGAACGAATTGAGAGGAGGGCATCACGATACGGTTCGTGCGGTGGCGACGTTTACGAACGATAACGAACACGTGTTTAGCGCAGGGAAGGACGGGAAGATTTTCGCATGGAACGTAGATCGAGGAACGGCGACGAATATCGTTAGTTCTTCGGATTTGCCGCCGACATCCTTGGGTTTGGATGGTGTCAATGCAAATAGCAATAGTAATAATAATAGCTACATCGCGCACGATGGAGGCTGTTGCGCGTTGCAAGAGTGCGGCGGAGGAAAATTAGCCTCGGCCGGGTACGACGGATCCGTGAAAATATGGGATCCCGATTCGCGCTTGTTCGTAGCGCAGTTGGATGCTCACGTCGGCGAGAAAGTCTGGGCGTTATCGTATGATGAGAGGATGTTGCAGCTGTTCTCTTCCGGCGATAAAAACATTTTCGCCTGGGACGCAGCGACGGCGTTTGAGGAAGAGGAAGACAGTCGAGACGAGTCTGAAATTGACGTCGAAGGGAGGAGTATGTCGGTTGCGTCCCGATCAGCATCGAGAGCTGATTTACCCAGAGTCATGTCAAATGTTTCGAATATGTCTGGTGGGTCAGCAAGCTTAGCGAATTTGCACGTTCACCCAAACTTTGCGGCGAATACGAGCGGTAATAACTCGTTGCAAGGCTCGTACCAGAATCTCTCGAATTTAGGAATAGGGCACTCCGCGTCTGCGTCAGCCAGTAGACGCGGGTCACTGACAGATTTGAGTGGTATAGTCGTTTCTGCGGATGTCAGTGGGTATAACTCGCAATCTTCGCAACCGGGTTCGGCGACGAAATCAGGGAGACGGATGAAAAAATCAGACGTTTTGAGAATGGAGTTGGAATCCGCAAACACGCAGTTAGAATCGTACGCGAAAGCGTACGAGGATCAAGTGCAAAGGTATAAAGATAGTGAAATCACAAACGAAACCTTGCGCAAGCGCATCACCGAACAGATTGCAAAACTCGCAGACGCAGAGAAAAGCAAACAAGAATTAGAGGCGCGACAGAGCGCGCTGCTTGAGGAGGGAATGGCGCAGTTGCGAAGCGAGTTTGAACGAGAGAAATCTCTAGCTTTAGATGCAACGGAAAAGGAATCGAAAGCACGGTTTGAAGTCACTATTAGGGAAAGAGAAAATGCCCTCGCGACACTCCGTGAGGAGTTGCTACAGTCCAACGCGAAGCTGGAAAAAGAACGACAGGAAACGTTTTCTCGACTCGAAGCGCTCGAAGGAGAGCGCTCAAAGAGTAAGCTCGAAGCAGATTCTTTACGACAACTCAACGAACGCCTTTTGAAAGAGTACAAAAAAAGCACGACAGAAGAAGAAACGCAAACCAACGAAGAAGCACGCACGATTAAAAAGCTCGAAAGCGAAATCGAAAGTCTGAAACGCGACCGAGCGCAATTTGAGATAAACTCAAAAGCGGCGTACGAGCAAATTTTCGCACGCAATGAAGCGCTCGACGCGGAGGTTTCCCGATTGACAGGTACCCTCGAGAATGCGTCAAAGACCATCGACGCGTTAAAAGTAGACGTCCAAACGGCGAGTTCGCAAACGAATGCGACACGGAGCGAATTGGAAGCCTCCTTTGCCGAACGTGAAAAGGTTTTGCGACTCGAGTTAGAATCCAAAACGAGCGAACGTTTTGAAGCCATCGCCTCCGAAAAATCGACTTTGGAAGAAAAACTCGAGCTGCTCGAAGATGCTTTAAAAGATACGACTGAGAGCATGCAAAAAGAGATCGAAAAGGCAAATGTTGATCGAGAATCGGAAACGAGCGCTTTGAAAGAAGCGCTTGGCGACGCGCTTCGGGCGAACGAAATCGCGAACGTAGAAGTTGCCAATGCTATAGCGGCGCATCACAACGCAGAAATGAAGTTCGAGACGGAAACAAAAAAGATGCAAGAACGCGAAGAGCGCATGAAACAAGATTTAGAAACGAAACCCGACCCCGCGGTTGTGGCAGTTGTCGAGGAGGAGAATGCGGCGTTGCGTAAACTCGACGAGGAGCAAAAAGATAAAATTGCACATTTGGAGGCCGAATACCAACGCGCAAACGAACGATTGCGTGAGGCTGAAGAAGACCGAAGAAAAGAACGACAAGGCTTGGAATCTATCGCGCGCGACCTTGAGAAGAAACTCGAAGAGACGCGAGAAAAGAGGAAAGAAGAGATGAAAGAGAGTCAAGCGGCTCTTCGCGAGTCCAAAGATCGATTGCAGAAAGCCGACAACGACGCGCACATGTTACGTTCGGATCTCGAAACCGCTCAAAAACGCCTCGAAGATGCCATTCAAAACGTAGATTCGACGGAAACTTCCCTGGAGTCGAAATATCGACAGGAGATTGAGAAACGCGAGCTTCAAGCGAAGACGCTCCAGCGAGAACTCCTCGATTCGAAAAATGAAACCGAGAACGCCTTGGAATCTGCCAGTCGAGCCAAAACACAGCTCACGGATGCTAAGGAAAAATTTGCAAAAGCAGTTTCCAAAGGGAAAGGATTCCAAGACCAAGTTTCAATGCTCCGAGAGACGCTCGAAGAGGTGGAAGTTCGAAGCCGAGAGGCGGAGCGCGAAAAACGCAATGCCGAGGCGGAGAGAGAACGAATGTTGCGAGATTTCGAAGACGCAGAGTCGAGAGAAGTGCGCGTGAAAGATGCGTTGAACCACGAAAAAAAGCGCACGGCGAGTTTGAAAGACGAACTTCGAGAAGCGACAGAAAAGCTCGTCGAGTTTGAAACGTTGCTCGAAGAAGAGACCAAAAAGCTCGGCGAAGTCGAAGCGAAAGTGAAAGCGGAAGAATTTGCGATGGAGCGTGAGCGTGCAAATGCGAAAGACGCGAAGCGCGAGTGCGACGAGATGAAAATTGCCTTGAAAGTGGCCGAAAAAACTGTCGAGGAGATTACAACTGAGCGAGACGAAGTAAATGTGCGATTGAAAGAAACGGAAGTATTACTGGTTGAATCTGAGAAGCACGTGGAAGACGCCGAGACGAGGGTGCAAGAGGCGAAGCAAAGTCTCACGCAGCTCAAAGCGAGTTTAGATTTTGCAAATTCGAGATCGAAAGAGCTCGAAGCGAAGCTCGTCGAAGCAGAAGAACAGGATTCACCGACGCGTTTATCGACGGCGGATTCCGCGAGAGAGGAATCTTTGAATCGAACAGACGCTTTGGAGATGGAGTTGGGCACATCCAAACGTGATTTAGCAGACGCGAACGAAAAACTCAAAGACTCGCTCGAGAGAGTCGTTCGGCTCGAAACGGAAGCAAAACGAAGAAACGAGGAATACGTCGCAGCGTCGAATGAGGTTGAACGCTTGGAGTCAGCTGTGAATGAAGCCGAGATGAAGATCTCGAAATTGAAAACTGAAATCGAAACGTCGAGTAAGCAGCAACAACAACAACCTGACTCAACTGCTGCAGTTCCGTACGATAATAGCATCGACGCGCAAACTGAGGACGAGAAAGATGCCGAAAGTCGCCGAGTGCGTTGGCTCGAGCAACAACGTCTCCAAGCTGCAGAATCGCGAGCTCAAAATCTTGAAATCGAGTTGCAGCAACTTCGCTCCGAGGCAGAAGCCGCTCGAGTTGCCGCATCGGAAGCGTGGGCGGTTGCATCCCAAGCGGGTGTTTCCCGACAGCCTGATACCGGTGGTGGACCTGAGTCGATAGCACCGTCGTCGCCCGGTGGACGCTCGAGTTTCCACCCGATGGCTTCGCGGAGCGAGTATCAGTTTGGTGGTGGTGGTAGGCAACACCAAGCAAATAACCTTGCCTCGGCGCTCGAAAAACAGAGGTACGAGATGAAAATTGATGCATTGAAAGTTGACGTGGAACGGTTACGTCGCGACCGCGACCGCGCGCGTCGTGAACTCGAGCGTGGTAAAGCCGCCGCGAAAAATGCCGTCGCGCAAGTTGTCGAAAGACTACGCGTAGAAGTACACTCGCGTGCGATTGCAGAGAGAGAAAGAGACGTGTTACAGTCCGATTTAAAACGCACAATGCGTCAAGCGAACGACAGACTAGAGCAAAAGACGAGAGAAGCAGCGCGGGCGCACGAAGAATTCTTGGACGCCAAGCGGAAACTCGAAAAGTTGAAGCACGAAAAATCACTCGTCTCTCGCGCGGTGGAAGAATTGCACCACAATCAAGACGCTGCTGCTGCTACTGCTGCGAATACAGTCACAAACCCAACCTCACCTCGTCCACCGCCTGGAACGAAAGCGGCAACGGCCTACGCCGCGAATCATCAACAACACGCTCCTTCTTCTTCTCAGACGAGCGTTTTCGTAGTCACGAGCGAACACGTCAAAATTCTCGTTGGAATGATTCTCACGATGCTCTTCACCGTGAAGTTTTTGAACAACGGGAATGTAAATGGCGCCGCGGAACTTTAAGAGATTATGATGTATACTAATAGTAGTAGCAATGATAGTACTAGCACTTACTAGATGACCTTGTTGTACAACAATTTAAGAGAGAAACTGATCTTTTTACATAAAAATTTCGTTTTCAATCGCCTCGATGGATATCTCTAGCGGCGGACTGCGCATTCGCCAAGGAAATTATATCGCACACCTGTGTCCGCATCGGCCGACTCAACGCGTATATCACCTGGTCCGCCACATCCTCCGCAATCATAGGATCAAAGCCTCTGTACAACGCCGCCTCTGCATCCACGTCTCCTTTAAATCTCGTCATGGTAAAATCAGTCCTCACCGCGCCCGGACTCACGCTCGACACTCTCACTTTCGAATTTCTCAAATCGTGTCTCGCCGATCGCGTAAACGCATCCACCGCGTGCTTTGTCGCGCAATAAATGCTCCCACCAATATACGCCTCGTGTCCTGCAATGCTCGAAATGTTCACAATATGTCCTCTGTCTCTTTCTCTCATCCCGCTCGCGAACGCTCTCGTAAACGCCACCACGCCCATGATATTCGTATTCACCACCGTCATCGCATCCGAGATTGAATTCGTATCCACGGCTTCCGTCCCTAACGCCAATCCTGCGTTATTCACTAAAATATCCACCTGGAATGGAACTTTTTCCGGTATCTTCAACATCTCCTCCTCGCTCGTTTTCGACACGTCCAACTGCAAAGGAAAAATTGTCACGTCTGGATACTCGGTTTCCAACTTCTCTTTCAATTCGTTCAGCTTCTCCACGCGTCGAGCGACGATGCAAACATTCACGCCACACTCGGCTAAACGTTCGACGATGGCTAAACCGATGCCTCCACTCGCGCCGGTGACTAACGCGCCTTGGCCTTGGAGCGAACAAAACTGATGACGTTCACCAGTGGTGCGTAAATTGGTCGCCATCGGATTGGTCAGCGCCGGTCGGCGAGAAACATCTTCTTTGTCGGACATAATCAAAAGAAAGAAAGAAAGAATTAAGAAAGAACGAATCTCTTCTTCTTCTTCTCGCCGACAAAAGCCTCTCTTCCAAGTCTCTCTCTCTCGTCCTTTCTGCGTTCTCTTCGCAAATAAAGCAGCTTTTGGTGTGTGTTTTCTCCAACAAAAGTGCGTTGACGGTGTTTCCCGAAACGAACGAAAAAACTACCTTTTTTTCACTCAAATCCGTCTCGACCACCAGATGAAAAAAGAATCCAAAATCTCTTTTTCGCGTGTCGACCACGAGCGAGCAGTTCTCCACCGTCGAAACGAAAAAATTGTCCTCCTTTTTCCCGCCTTTTCCTCTGTTTGATCTCTCTTTTCGTCTGAAATTGGACCGCTGATACTAAGCTGGATAGTTGTTCAAAGGGAGATTTGGGCACGCGCATATTCCTTTCTTCACAAAAAGCGCGCGCACATACAAACCCGCACGACTCGAGAACACACGCACACAACACACGCTCGAGAAAGAACAACAGAGAAGATGTCTTTCGCGTCCTCGCATTTGTACGGTCGCTTTTTGAAGTATAAGGTGAAGCAAAGATGTTCTTTTTCTGATGATGTCAAGACGACGCTTCGACGAAAAGTCGTGAACAACGTCGCTGCTGCTGCGACGACCACCACCACCGATCGGGATGATGGTATCATCGGGATCAGGAGACAAAGAAGAAGAGGTGGGTTAATTGCCACGAAGTACGCGTTGGCGGAAAACGGCGTTCTCGATGGGAGCGACGAGCTCTCCGTGAATACCAACCCGAACCAGTGGACGTCCATCGAGTCCAGCACGGTGCAGAAAGCTGGTTTCGTCAAGCCGGAGAAGTTTACGAAAGATTTTTCGAAACCGATGTCTATTCCAACTGAAGGAATTGAAGCGGCGATTCGAGTGATGGAATCTGGGCGTGTTTTTCGATACTGCGCGACGTCGGCGGAGACGAGTGAGGTCGCGCAAGCGGAGGACCAGTTCGCGGAGATGGTTGGTCAAAAATACGCAATCGGGGTGAACTCGTGCTCGAGCGCGATTTTTATCGCCATGTTAGCCACTGGAGTGGAACAAGGGGATAAAGTTTTGACCAACGGGTTTACTTTTACCGCGCTGCCGAGTTGTATTTTAAGAATCGGGTGCGAACCGGTCTTGGTGGAATGCACGGAGAACTTTACGATGGATTTGGATGATTTGGACAAGAAGGCGGGCGAATCCGGCGCGAAGGTTTTGTTGATGTCGCACATGCGAGGAAAGGTGTGTGATATGGATAAAGTGGTTGCTATTTGCGAGAAGCACGGGATGAAGTTGATCGAAGATTGCGCGCACGGGTGTGGGGTGAGATACAAAGGAAGACAGTTGGGCTATCACGGGGTCGTCACGGCGTACTCGACACAATCCGATAAGGTGATCAACTCCGGCGAAGGTGGGTTTATCACCACGGACGACGACGATATCGCGGCGAGATGTTTGTACATGTCTGGATGTTACGAGAGAAGGTACAGCAAGCACGCGCGCATGCCACCGCAGGAGTTGTGCGAGAAGTACATGTTGACTATGCCGAACTTGTCCAGTCGCATGAACGAAGTTACCGCCGCGATGATGCGCCCTTTAATTGCCAACTTGTACTCGGAACGTTTGCCGAGATACATGGAAAGATGGTTGTTGATCACTTCCGTCATCGATTTGATGGCTGGTGAGTACGTCAGCGTCCCAACCAGTGGCCCGAACGTGGAAGATGTTGGGGACCACTTGAACTTCACTTTGAAGAACGTCACGGAGGAAGAAAACGCCAAGTTTCGAGAGATTACCACCGAACTCGGTGTGAACTTAGGCTGGTTCACCTCCTCCGTTAACGCCCGCTTTCACAAAAACTGGGAGAAGTACGGCACACCGAAGTACGATTTACCGCAAACGGATAAAGTTTTGGAGTATTCGTACGATATGAAGATGCCGCCGGATTTCGAAACGGAAGATTTTCAACACATTGGACACGTCATCAGTTACGCGGTGAACAAAGCCAAAGGGTTGTGCGCGTAAATTTATGAACGTGTAAAGAAAAGTGTTGAAAAAGCCTCGTCTTCTCGCCGCAAGAGAGAGCATTAATAATATTCGAAGCAGAGACGCGTATAATCTAATATACTCTCTCGTTTCGACGTTTTCTCTCCTTCCGTGCGCGCGAGCAAGATGTTGTTTGTATTTTTAACATCAGTATATATTAAGGTCATGTTTATTGAAAGAGAGAGAAAGAGAGAGACACGAAGTAGTGAATGAATGCAGAATAAGCAAAGAAGAAAAAGAACCACCACCTCATCATGTATCGCATGGGCGTGTTTGTTGGAAAGATTATGTCTCATATTTGTTGTTGTAAAAGCGATTGCAGATAATTTTTATATTGGTTTTGAAACTAAAACAACACACACACACACACACACACACACACGCGCTCTTCATAATAATAGCGCTAAGCAAACGCAGTTTATTTCTTCATCTTATCCATGAACATTCCAACAACGCCTCCTGGATTGTTCATCCCGCCGTTTCCTTTCATCAACTCGTTCAAAGCGCCGACGACGCCTTTCGGTTCGTATTTATCCATTAAACGTTCAAATCTTTTATCATCTCTCAACAGCGCCACGTCCTTATCGGTGCGTAAATATTTGAAATCATCGAACCCGTTCTCGATGGATAACTTCAAACACTCCAACCCATCGTCCACTTCACCCATTTGCGCGAAACAGCACGCTCGATTGTAGTGCGCCGCTAAAATCTCAGCCTGACTACTTTCTCTCGCTTCGAACCCGGCCGACGGCCCCGCCGGCGCCACTTTCGCCTTACGAAAACGAACCGGACCGGTGCCTGGTAACGTCAACGCCGCTCGAAACGCCGCCTCAGCTTCTCGATACTCTTTCTGTTTGTACAATTTCATCCCTTCGTTTATGCCTTCCGCCGTCGTCGTCGCCGCTCGATTTCCCTCTTCCTCTTCCTCCTCGTCATACAAATCCAAACTCTTCCCTCCTTCGCTAATCCTATCCCCGACCATTTGTGGCACCGAAGCGCCTTCCATCCCAACAATCTTCGCTAAATCCGCGTCGGTGAGCATCTGCACGTCTTCCACGTTCGCCACGATATCGTTGGCAAGTGCAAATCCGTCCTCGTTTTCCGGTTGGTTCCACGTTAACGGATCCGACGGGTCGAACGATGATGGTTTTGCCGCTCGAAGAAGAACACGAACGCACGAACGACGAGAACGAAAACGGTGAGACGATGACGCGACAAACGTCGTCGTCGAAGCGCTGGTCGCGAACATGATGATGATGACGTGCAAAGAGCGGTTTCGTGTTCGTCGCCGTGTTGTGCTCAAAATGAAGAAAATGTGTTTACTTCGTTCTCTCTCACAGACGATTTTGAGTACAACTGACAACAAATAGCTAATAGCTAAAAACACGCTTTCGTATAAAAGGCGCGTGAAAATACATACTCTCTCTCTCTCTCTCTCTCTCTCTCATTTCGTCTTTGTCCTCTTCCCTTTCCCGTTTTGTTTTTCTTATATATATTGGTTTGATGATAAAATTTTAGTGTGATTATAAATAACGCTTCCTTCGCGTTAGGACGGCGTATCGGCGAGCGCAGACCATCGTGCGAAGCGCATACATTTTCTCTTACTTTTCTTCCGACATAAAGACATAATAACGATACTTTTCCGTCCTAGAACAGACAGCGCTCTCTCGACATTTACTTGGCCAAGTACCCAAAGTACACGTAGGCTGTCAAAAACAACGCCCACGTCGGCCAGTCGAACGTTTGCGCTTTGTGGCAACAATACACGAAGTACGTCATCGGGAGCGAGTTCAATTGGCAGAACAACTTGGTCGCTTTTTGCGACGAAGAAGCCGCGACGATTTTCCCGACCGCCCATCCGAACGAAAAAGTGGCAAAGACCTCCTTCCATTGAGAGAACGACTTCTCCGTGACGCCAGACGCCGGAAGAATCGGCATCAAGAGCTTCCCGAACGTCTCCCACGGCGCGAAGAGCGCGGCGAACCCGTACGCGATGACGGTAAACGCGGAAAAGAAGAGGAACTTTTGCGCGTTCGTTTTCATGGAGAAATCAATCTTCGGGGTGGAAATCTTCGGGATGGAGATGAAGGACTTCTTGGAGGCGGTGGATCGAGTGGAACGTTTGGATGCGGCCATTTTGTTTTTGATATCGTATACTTCTGTTTTTTGGTTTCGTATCAAAGTTTTGTGAGGAATTCAGAAATTGGAGAGAGAATTGGTGAATACAACAACATACGCACGCGCATACACACACACAGAGAACAAAAAGCAGAGACCCTTCTACCCTTCGCGCGCGAAAAAAGAGGCACATACCCGTGGTCGCATCAAGAAGAAGAATCATCGTCGCGCGAAAACGAACACGGACACAAACTTTTAACGATGGAAATCCGCTCCAATTCAAACCCCTTTAAAACTCTCTCTCTTTGCGAGAAAATGAGTTCAAATTCAGAATTTTCAATCCAATGAAATTGTTTGTCGTTGCGCGAGTCAAAAGAAGAAGACAGACGAGGAGAAGACGAAATTATACGAGAGAAGGAAAGAGAGAGAGAAAGAGAGAGAGAGCGAAATGTGAATACTTCTCGACGATACCATATGCGCGTACCTTTATAGAAATTTGAGTGAGGAAATGCCAATTCAAAAAAGAACTCCCCTAATAAAAAATAACGGCTCTTTCTCAAGGGCAGCCGTTCAGGGCAAAAAATTCAAAAAAAGTAAAGCGACAGAGACGACACAAATAAATTCGTATCAAACACATTAGCATCAAATCAAATCCTCTTCTTCTTCGTTTGAGGAGAGATAGAAAAGAGAGAGCGCAGTTTCTGAGAAGAAGAAATAATATGGCGCCGGGGAACGTGGCGAATCGTTTGTTGGGATTCATATCCACGAACTTGAAGAAAACAAAACGGCAATCGAAGAGACTTTCATCTCGCTTTGTTGTTGGGAAAGATGATGATTTTGAAAAGGAGAATTTGAATCTTTCGCGTTCGAAGTCTTTGTCCCCGAAAGAGCGGGAGACAAAGACGACCGAGAAGAAGCGCGCGCGCGATGATGCCTCGATGGTGCGCGAAATGCGAGAGTACTTGACGAAGCGGGTGAAAGAGGAAGACGGAGGAAAGCGAGATGAAAAAGGGTACGTGGAATACTTGGAATACTTCGAAGCCGCAGAGAATGTGGTTCGAGAGAATGAGCGATTGCGGGAGTTGCTCGCGAAGAAAAACGGCGGAACTGAAACGGACGACGAAGATGTTCCCGAATCGGGAACGAACGCGAGTGAAGAGGAGCGGGAACGAGATGATGTGAAAGCATCAACAGAAGGCAAAAAAAAGGAAGAAGTGTCGCAGCCGCCGAGCAGTTTGTGGAACGTCGTCGTACATAGCGACGACGTATTCAAAGCGCACATTCTTCCGAAATTGACCGAGATGGACGTGAGCCACTTGTATAATGTGAATTCAGAATCGAGCGCGTTGATTGCGAGATGTGGGCTTCTGTGGAGTGTACTCGTTAATAAAGACGATATATGGAATGCGCACATCTTTCCAAAGTTGAACGGGACGGATATGAAATTCTTGTACCAAACGAATCCAGAGACGAGAGCGTTGATTAAAAGGAGTGATGTTCACTTACAAAATAAGTTTAAAGCGATTGAGATGTCGTCGATATCGACGCTGCAGTGGTCGTGGGAGCGGAATGTGAGAAAAAATACAGGTGAAAATGTTTGGTGGTATCACTCTACATCTTTCTGCCATAAACTTGCTCAAACGAATAAACTCGAGTTGCTCAAGTGGGCGCGAGAGGAGAAAAATTGTGATATTTGGGATGCTAAAACAACTGTTGCGGCCATAAAACAGGGCAACGTTGAAATGCTCAAGTACTGCCTCGAGAATGATTGTCCAACGTCTTCCATAGTGTGTGAACGTGCTGCTGAAGACGGCCAACTCGAGTGCCTCAAATACTTACACGAAGTCGCCGGAGTGGAGTGGGAAGGGCAAAAAAAAGGTGGCTCACTTGCAGCAGCTGCGGCTAAAAATGGACATTTGCACATACTCAAATATCTCGTGGAGAAAGATTACGATATTCCTAGGCCAAGAGCGTGCGATGAGGCTGCCGAAAATGGTCATCTCGAGTGCCTCAAATACTTACGCGAGGTCGCCAAAGCGCCTTGGGATAAGAAAACTGTCTTAGGTGCAGCAGAGAACGCTCATCTTCACATCCTTAAATATCTCGTGGAAGGAAGATATCCATATTTTCAAGCCAGCGCGTGCGAACGGACTGCCAGAAGTGGTCATCTCGAGTGCCTCAAATACTTACACGAAGTCGCAAAATTGCCTTGGGATCACGAAACTGGTGAAAGTGCAGCAAGTGGCGGTCATCTTCACATCCTTAAATATCTCGCCGAGCGCAAGTATTCATGTTGGTTGAGTTGGGGTCATGACAGGGCGTGTACTCTCGCTGCCCGCGAAGGTCATCTCGAGTGCCTCAAATTCTTACGCGAAGTTATGAAAATGCCTTGGGGTAAACAAGCTGGTGTGAGCGCAGTAATAGGCGGACACCATAACATACTCGAATATCTCTACAAGAGTAAATATCCGCATTTTTCGGCGGAGATGTGTGCACAAGCTGCCAAACGGGACGATGTCCCAGCTCTAAAATACTTGCGCGACGTGTGTAAAGCGCCTTGGGATGAGGAAACTGGTAATTTGGCAGCATGTAACAGGGGCTACTGGAAGAATAATAATGACGCATTCAACTATCTCGTGCAGTCCAAGTTTCCATATTTTACGGCCAACGCGTGCCTCAACGCGTGCAAATGGGGTAACCTCGAGTGTCTCAAATACTTGCTCGAAACCCTCAAAGTGCCCATTCACAGCGACTGCGTTAGACAAGCGCGATACGCTGGGTATCCGAGCGACTGTTACCACTATCTCATCAGAAAAGGCTATACAGAGCCTGAGGTGTGAATCGATCGATTTTTTGGTGAAATTTGCCTAGTCATGCATTCAAAAAGGCTTCAAATAATATTTTCGTCTTCATTACAAGTACAATTTAATCAACGCGTTTGTTTTTTATAT
>Ga0181554_1000032_pt1 | contig 117779 bp, 116 predicted proteins | sample 011ome_16_FD_145602 | JGI IMG/M metagenome (GOLD analysis project Ga0181554, IMG submission 145602) | Coastal salt marsh microbial communities from the Groves Creek Marsh, Skidaway Island, Georgia - 011503CT metaG (spades assembly) | ecosystem: Environmental > Aquatic > Marine > Intertidal... | reverse complement strand
CGCACTATGGACGCCGAATTTAACCGCAAGGCGGGGGAAATTTTGGCAGAACGGCTAAGCAGTACAACCATCGTGATTGTTTCGCATCAGGCCGATACATTGGAAAAATATGCCAGCCGGGCGGCGGTCCTAAGCCAAGGCAAGCTGATCATGTTTGACACGCTGGTTTTCAGCGCGGGTTTCGACGATTTCCGCGCTTAGCGCCTTGGCATGCCGGCCCAATTTCCGATTGGCCGCCGATAATTCGGCCTGTTTTAATTCCAGCAACCGCTCTGCTGCCAATCTGGCGCGGCGTTCTTCGGCCAGACGGTGGGCCAGCTGCGTCATACCTATGCTCCGTTCAGGTTGGATATCCAACCTGAACGCTAGGACTTTTTCGCTTAAACTTCGTTAACGTGGGCGCAATTACAGCGTTTCGATCGCGATTGCGATGCCTTGGCCACCGCCGATACACATGGTGATCAACCCTTTGCCACCGCCAATGCGTTCCAATTCACAAAGCGTTTTGATCGTGATAATTGCACCGGTTGCCCCAACTGGATGGCCCAGCGCAATCGCACCGCCATTGGGGTTTACACGGGCAGGATCCAATCCCAATCCTTGGTTCACGGCCAAGGCTTGGGCGGCGAATGCCTCATTGCTTTCGATGACATCGAAATCAGTGATGGACAGGCCCGTTTTTGCCAACAGGTTTTCAACCGCAGGAACGGGGCCAATGCCCATGACCTCGGGGCGGACGCCAGCATGGGCATAGCCCAAGACGCGCGCACGCGGTTTCAAACCGGCCTTGGCGGCCGCATCAGCGCGTGCCATCACGATTGCAGCGGCGCCATCGTTGATGCCGGATGCGTTTCCGGCGGTGACGCTGCCATCCTTTTGGAACACAGGGCGCAGACCGCCCAGCGCGTCCAATGTGGTCGCCTTGGGGTGTTCATCAGTGTCAAAGGGCACCATGTCGCGTTTTTGTTTCACCATCACAGGGGTGATTTGGCTGGCAAAGCGGCCATCCGCTATCGCCGCCGCTGCGCGTGTTTGGCTGGTCATGGCAAATTCATCTTGGGCGGCGCGGGTGATATCATGTTCGGCCGCCACATTTTCCGCCGTGACCCCCATGTGACCCGTCCCGAATGGGCAATTCAACGCGCCCAGCATCATATCCAGCGTGCGAATGTCGCCCATTTTGGCGCCCCAACGCTGATCCTGAATGATATAGGGCGATCGCGACATACATTCGGCCCCACCGGCCAAACCGAAATCCGCATCCCCCAGCATCAGCGATTGCACGATCGACACAATCGCCTGTGCGCCTGATCCACACAGCCGGTTGACGTTCATGGCAGGGGTCGTATCAGGAATGCCCGCCTGCATTGCGGCCACGCGCGACAGATACATATCGCGCGGTTCTGTGTTGATGACATGGCCAAACACCACATGGCCGATCTGTGCGCCCTCAACGCCGGATCGTTCCAATGCAGCCTTTGCCGCAACGGTGCCCAATTCAATGGGCGTTGTTCCCGCCAACGATCCGCCAAAGGTGCCGATTGCGGTGCGTGCGCCGTCTAAAATTACGATATCTGTCATGGTCTGCCCCTATCTGTGACTTTGTGGCGATTATGGCGTTCAAATTTGATTTGTCACCCAGAACGTACCGTCAAAACCGATACTTATGCGGTGGGTTGTTATTTGATGGATATTGGATAAACCTAGGGTCATGAAAAAATCACTGCTTTCGTTTGGTCATGGATATTCTGCGCGCGCCTTGGCGGCGCGGTTCATTCCATTGGGATGGCAAGTATATGGGACGACACGATCCCCAGACACCGCCGACAAAATGCGTGCGGATGGGGTCACGCCCCTGATTTGGGGCGATGCACAGATCGCAGATGTCTTGGATCAGGTATCGCATGTCATCACATCGATTGCCCCACAGGCCGATGGTGATCCTGTGCTAGGCACCTATGGCGACGCCATTGCCCGAAATGCTGCGCGCTATCGCTGGGTGGGCTATCTGTCGACCACCGGTGTCTATGGCGATCATGGGGGCGCATGGGTGGATGAAACCACGCCGCTGACGCCCAGCACCCAACGCGGCCGCGCCCGCGTTCAGGCCGAGGCCGCATGGCAAGCCATTCCAAACCTGCCCCTGCATATATTTAGATTGGCAGGCATCTATGGGCCGGGCCGCGGCCCCTTTGCCAAGGTGCGGGCTGGGACAGCACAACGGATCATTAAACAGGGCCAAGTGTTCAGCCGCATTCATGTGGATGACATCGCACAGGCCGTTGCCGCGTCCATGATGCACCCAACGCAGGGCGATATATATAACCTATGCGATGATGATCCTGCCCCCCCACAGGATGTGATCGGCTATGCAGCAAAAATTCTGGGCCTGCCCCAACCGCCCGAGGTGGATTTTGAAACAGCCGATCTGTCACCGATGGCGCGCAGTTTTTATTCCGAAAGCAAGCGGGTGTCGAACGCCAAGGTCAAACGCGATCTGGGGATCACATTGATCCACCCCACCTATAAATCGGGGCTGGACGCGATGTTAGCCAGTGACCAAACCTAACACCTGCGCCACAATCGCGTCTGCATCCAGACCCGCTTGGGCATACATGTCATCTGGGCTGGCATGATCGATATAGGTATCGGGCAGCTGCATGGTGCGCACCCTAAGCCGTCCATGATCCAACACGCCGTTGTCGATCAACAACTGCAACACATGGCTGCCAAAGCCGCCAACGGCGCCCTCTTCTATCGTGATTAGGGCATCGTGATTGGCCGCCAGATCCAAAATCATGTCCCGATCCAGCGGTTTTGCAAATCGTGCATCGGCAATGGTGGGGGTAATGTCGTGTGACAACAGCAATTCAGCGGCCTGCTGGACCTGACCCAAACGGGTACCGAATGACAAAATGGCCACGCGCGATCCGGTTTGAATGATGCGGCCTTTGCCGATTTCCAGCACTTGGGGCTGGTCGGGGATGTCCACGCCCTGCCCTTCGCCCCGTGGATACCGGAATGCGATGGGTCCATCGTCATAGGCGGCGGCGGTGGCCACCATGTGGGTCAATTCAGCTTCGTCCGCGGCGGCCATAACGACCATATTGGGCAGGTTCGCCATATAGGCGATGTCAAAACTGCCCGCATGTGTGGCCCCATCGGCCCCCACCAATCCCGCGCGATCAATGGCAAAGCGGACAGGCAGGTTTTGCAAGGCAACATCATGAACAACCTGATCATAGCCACGCTGCAAAAACGTCGAATAAATCGCACAAAACGGGCGCATGCCCCCTGCCGCCAATGCGGCCGCAAAGGTCACGCCGTGTTGTTCCGCAATCCCCACATCAAAACACCGACTGGGATAGCGTTCGGCCATCAGGTTCAGCCCCGTGCCATCCGGCATTGCCGCCGTGACCGCACAAATCCGCGGATCATCTGCCGCCGCCGCAACCAAGGCGCGGGCAAACACGGATGTATAGCTGGGCGCGTTGGATGGGGATTTATGCTGTTTTCCTGTCACCACATCAAATTTGGCAGTGGCATGGCCCCGATCACGGGCCTGTTCAGCGGGGGCATATCCTTTGCCCTTTTGTGTGACGGCATGGATCAAAATGGGTCCGTTTGCGCGGTCTTTGACGGTGCGTAGCAATGGCAACAACTGGTTCAGATCATGGCCGTCAATCGGCCCGACATAGGAAAACCCCAATGCTTCGAACAATGTACCGCCCACGGCCATGCCCTTTAACATGTCTTTGGCGCGTTTTGCGCCTTCGCGGAATGGTTCGGGCAGGAAGGATACTGCGCCTTTGGCGACCTCTTTCAAATCTTGGAATGGGGCGCCGGAATACAGCTGGCTTAGGTAATTTGACAATGCGCCCACGGGTTCGGCGATAGACATATCATTATCGTTCAAAATCACGATCAGCCGTTTTTTCAAATGGCCTGCGTGATTCATCGCCTCATAGGCCATGCCGCCGGTCATCGCACCGTCACCAATCACCGCAATTGCATCGCCCAATCCCGCGTCGATCTGGCCGCCCAGATCCCGCGCGGTGGCAAAGCCCAAGGCCGCCGAAATTGATGTGCTGGAATGCGCCGCGCCAAAGGGGTCATAGGCGCTTTCGCTGCGTTTGGTGAACCCGCTTAGCCCACCTTTCTGGCGCAGGGTCAGCATGCGTTCACGCCTGCCTGTCAGGATTTTATGGGGATAGGTTTGGTGACTGACGTCCCAGATAATTTTATCGCGCGGCGTGTCAAACACCGCATGCAGGGCCACGGTCAGTTCCACAACACCCAGTCCGGCCCCCAAATGGCCCCCCGTTTGGGACACGGCCGAAATGGTTTCCGACCGCAATTCCGCCGCCAGCTGCCCCAACTGTGCGTCTGACAGACGTTTCAAATCGCTGGGCGATGTAATCTGATCCAACAGGGGGGTATGGGGCATTACAGACATCTGCGATCCTTTGGCCGGTTGATTATCGCGTTATTTATCGCGTGCAATAATAAAACGCGCCACCTGCTGCAAGGTATCGGCCCGCATTCCATAGGGTGATATAGCGTCACAGGCCTGATCCACCAGAGTTTGCGCCCGTTTTTTGGCCCCATCAAGACCCAACAGCGATACAAAGGTGGCTTTGCCCGCCTCGGCATCTTTGTTCAGGCGTTTGCCAGCCAATTCGGGATCACCCGTCACATCCAATATATCATCAGCAATCTGGAACGCCAAACCAATGGCATCGGCATAGCGTGACAGCGGTGTGGTATCTTGGCCCGCCATTATCGCACCGGCCCGCGCGCTATAGGATATCAGTGCGCCGGTTTTACCCTGTTGCAGGTGCGTGATTTGATCCAATGTCAGTGGTGTGTCCGCCGTTTCCGCCGCAATGTCCAAGGCCTGCCCCAAAACCATGCCCTGCCCGCCCGAGGCGCGTGCCAATTCCATCGCCAGTGTGGCGCGCACAGCAGCATTATCACTGGATTGCGGCGCAAGCGTCAATTCAAAGCCCAAGGTTTGCAATGCATCGCCCGCCAACACGGCCGTCGCATCATCCCATTTTTTGTGAACCGTTGGCCGCCCGCGACGCATATCGTCATCATCCATGCAGGGCAGGTCATCATGAACCAGGGAATAGGCATGGATCGCCTCAATCCCCGATGCGGGCCAGATGGATTGTGCGGCAGGAATGTCAAACAGGCCCGCGCTTTCCATAACCAAAAACGCGCGCAGACGTTTGCCGCCCTGTAACGCATATTCCATGGCATGAACCACATCAACGCGATCCATCTGCGCCAGATAGGCATCCAAATGCGATTGCACCAGTGCGGCGCAGGCCTGCAATTTATCCTGCACGGGGGTTACAGCCCGTCGACGGGGGTGGTGCCGGTTGGCGCGCCTTTGCCATCCAATGTAATGGCGGCGACCTTTTCTTCGGCCTCTTTCAGTTTGGTTTCGCAGCGTTTTTTCAGCAGCGCACCGCGTTCGTACAGGGTGATTGATGCCTCAAGCGCGACATCGCCATGTTCCAATTGCGATACCACACGTTCCAATTCGGCCATGGCTTGTTCAAATGTCATTTCGTCAATAGGTGTGTCTGTCATGATGCCGCCTTTATCAATTCTTGTACGTGTGCTTTGGCTGAACGTGCCAAGGCTGCTAGATCATAGCCGCCTTCTAATACGGATACCACCCTGCCTTGGCAAAACTCATCCGCAATTTCACATAGATGCTGCGTGATCCACGCAAAATCATCCTCATCCCAATTCAATTGCGCCAATGGGTCGTCGGCATGGGCATCAAAGCCTGCCGAAATCAGCAACAGCTGTGGCTGAAATGCGCGCAGGCGGGGAAACACGATATCTTGGTATTTTTGCCGCATAATCGCGCCGTCACTGTCAGGGGGCAGTGGAACATTGACAACATTATCATAGGCACCGGTTTCATCGGCCCGCCCGGACCCAGGCCATAACGGCATTTGTTGGCTGGTAATGGTCAAGGCGCGGCGTTCAGCCCATAACAGGTCTTGGGTCCCATTTCCGTGATGCACATCAAAATCGACCACAGCCACGCGATCCAAGCCGTGATAATCCAGCGCATGTTTGGCGGCAATGGCCACATTCCCAAACAGGCAAAACCCCATGGGCGTTTCGGTTTCTGCGTGATGCCCCGGGGGGCGGCCCGCGACAAACACATTTTGTGCGCTGCCATCCATAACCATATCGACAGCCCGTACTGCACCGCCCACGGCCCGATACGCGGCCTGAACGGATCCAGGCGACATATGCGTATCACCATCGATTTGCACGGTTCCCGCATCAGGGCACGCATCGCGAATGGCATCCAAATGGCTTTGGGGATGACAACGTAACACATCATCATCCGCGGCCAAGGGCGCAGCGACGCGGTTCAATTCCAGATCAGCCAAGGCATGCAGAATATGATCCAACCGCGCCACCTGTTCTGGATGGCCAGGCGGGGTGATATGATCCAAGCAATCGGCATGTGTGATCAAAGCTGTTTTCATAAGTGGTCCTGCCCCTAAATCAATTTGGTTAAACTGTACGAAAATGCGGTGCTGTTTCAAATGAAAAAGGCGCCCCAGAGGACGCCTTTTGCAGAAAATGTTATCCGATTATGTCGGCGACATCCCACGCAACCGTTCCGAGCGGCGACGCAGCATTTCCAGCGTAATCAATAGCGCGATCGACAAAGCAACCAAGATCGTCGCAACCGCCAAAATCGTCGGGCTGATTTGTTCACGCAGGCCTAGGAACATCTGCCATGGCAGCGTTTTCTGGCTGGCTGAACCGATGAACATCACCACCACCACTTCGTCGAATGATGTGATGAATGCAAACAAACCACCCGAAATCACACCAGGCAGGATCAATGGCATTTGCACACGGAAAAACGTGGTGACAGGATTGGCACCCATATTCGCCGCCGCACGGGTCAGTGACCGGTCAAACCCAACCAAGGTGGCCGTAACCGTAATGATCACGAACGGAATACCCAAAACGGCATGCGCCAGAACCACTTTGACATAGCCGACAAAGTTTTTGTTCATGCCCATGGTGTTTTCCATGAAATTCCCAAGGTCCGAGTAGAAAAAGAACATACCCGTCGCGGAAATAATCAGCGGAACGATCATCGGCGAAATCAGAATCGCCATAATGGCGCGTTTCGCAGGCACATGTGACTGGCTAAGCCCAATCGCGGCCAATGTGCCCAATGACACAGAAATAATCGTAGCAATCGGCGCAATAACCAATGAATTCTTGAACGACCGCAGCCATTCCCCGTTGGAATCGGCACGCAGACCCAAGAAATCTTGGTAATGTTTCAACGAATATCCATCAGGATCCAACCGCAGCATTTCCGGCGTAAAGGTAAAGAAATCCTGTGCGTTGAACGACAACGGCAGAACCACCAAAATGGGCGTTACCAAAAATACGAAAATTGCACCACAGATCATGCGGAATGTGTAATGCCACAACACTTGGGCCGGTGTCAGATAGGGCAGCAAGTTTCTGCGATAGCGCCCTTCGTACAGCCAGAAAATGAACCAACTGGTCAGGCTGCCATAGATCAGCCCCAAGATAATGCCGCCCACTTGGGCAAAGGCAAATCCTGCGACAACACACAGGGCCAGGTTTAGCCAGCGTGACAGTTTTTCGTTTTTGATAACTGTGATATACAGCGTGGCCAAGCCCATCAAAATGACGGCCCCGCCAATCATGCCCATGATCCCCGATCCGGCGGCCGTTCCAATGAACAGCCCCAAAAACGCGCCCAAGATGGCACAGCACTGCAATACAAACGACAGTGGTTTACGTGATATTGGTGTTACTAATGCCATTGTCTTTATCCCAGTTTCACGTTGTCGATACCGACAATTTTGTCATAGGCCCAGTACAGAACCAAAACCACCGCCAGCAATATGGCCCCCAAGGCTGCGGCCAAGCCCCAGTTAAGTGAGGATGAAATATGGTATGCAATCCGGTTTGAAATAAACACACCATCTGTACCGCCCACGATTTCAGGCGTGATGTAATAACCGATGGCCAGAATGAACACCAAAATGGACCCGGCCCCAATACCCGGAATGGATTGCGGAAAATACACGCGCCAAAACGCGGTCCAGTTTGTGGCGCCCAGTGATTTCGCAGCCCGCAGATAGCTGGGCGGAATGGTTTGCATCACCGAATACATCGGCAAAATCATGAACGGCAACAGGATATGCGTCATCGCGGTAATGGTGCCGAATTGGTTGTTGATAATTTCCAAACGCCCATCATTGGCCACCAGCCCCAACCAGACCAGAACGTCATTGATGACACCTTGGTTTTGCAGCATCACTTTCCATGCGGATGTCCGCACCAACAACGATGTCCAAAACGGCAACAAAACCAAAATCATCAACAGGTTCGCTGAACGTGCTGGCAGGTTTGCCAAAATCCATGCCACTGGATAGCCCAGCAAAATACACATGCCAGTGATAATCAGCGACATTTTCACCGTTCGAATGAACAGTTTAATCAGGATTTGTTTATCTTCAGGCTGCGCCTTTGCGCCCTCGGCGGTGCGCTGCATGTCGATGGCGTTCAGGAAATACCCGTTTGTGTATTTGCCTGAATGGGTTTTGATGATCGACCATGTTACGGGATCACCCCAATCTTTGTCCACATCAATCAATTTATCACGGAATGGGGCATCTTGGGCCAGATCCCATTTTTTGACTTTGCGCGCGGATTTACGGAACAGCGATGACATCCCGCTGACTTCGTAGTTCAGGCGCGATCCGATGCGGGTATGTTCTTTGTTTTCGACGGCGACAATGAAATCTTCGACAAATGCAGCAAACACCGCTTCGTCGGGTAATTCGCCAGACAATTCATCCCAATCCTGCAAAGCGGCCACAGTTTTGGGCAGGGTATCCTGCACAATTCTGTTTTCAACAGATCGGAATAACATCGACCCAATCGGGAAAATAAATGTGATCAATACGAAAATCAGCAGCGGTGCAATTAGCATCAACGCACGCAGTTTTTCGCGTTGTAATGACTTGGCCAAGGATTTTTTCAGCGGCATCCCATCCGCGGCAATCATGTCCTGCCCAGCAGTTTGATCCGTCATAGTGTCCCCGTGGGTTTGATTATAATGGTTAAAAAAGGGGCGTGTTCACACGCCCCTTTCACGTCAAAGACGATTACTTGGCCAACCAAGCTTGGAATTTTGCGTCGATATCGTCACGATAATCGGCCCAGAATTCGTAGTTGTACAAGAATGTGTTTTTCGCATTGTTAGGATCGGTTGGCATATGTGGCGCCATGTCGATACCCAATTCTTCGTGCTTGCCAACCAATGGGGCTGATGATGCACGTGCAGGACCATAAGAGATGTATTTCGCTTGGTCTGCCAGACGCTGTGTGTCTGTCGCGAAATAGATATAGTCCAATGCGCGCTGCTTGCGCTCTTCGCTTAGGCCCGCTGGGATGATCCAACCGTCAAGGTCAAACACCTGCGCGTCCCACAACATTGCAACTGGCTGCTTTTGCTCTTCGATGACGCTGAACAAACGGCCGTTGTATGTGGAACCCATGATGACTTCGCCATCTGCCAACAACTGGGGTGTGTCTGCACCAGCTGACCACCAAACAACGCTGTCTTTGATTGTGTCTAGCTTGGCCAACGCGCGGTCCTGACCTTCTGGTGTTTCCAGAACGTCATAAACTTCGTCTTTGGCAACGCCGTCACACAACAATGCCCATTCCATGTTGTTGATTGGACGTTTTTCCAATGAACGCTTGCCAGGATAGTTTTCCAAATCGAAAACGGCACAAACAGATGTTGGGGCAGTGTCGCCAACCAAATCGGTGCGGTATCCGAATGTTGTGGAATATACGATCTGTGGGATAAAGCAGTCAGAAACCAACAAATCGCCGAAATCTTCGGAGGCTGATGTTCCATCAGGTGCAGGGGCCAATTGTGTATCGGCGTCGATTTCCATCGCCAGACCTTCGTCACACAGACGCATCGCGTCCGCGGCAACCACGTCAACAACATCCCATGTGACGTTGCCCGCTTCGTTCATCGCGCGCAGTTTCGCAACCGCTTCGGCTGAGCTGTCGTCGTTGATGATGGTCACGCCAGTTTTCGCGGAATAGGGCTCGTGATAGGCCTTAAGCTGTGATTTGGAATATGCGCCACCCCATGACACGATGGTCATTTCCTGCGCTGCGACTGCACCAGCTGCAACGGTCAAAGCTGTTGTTGCTAGCAAAGTTTTGGTGAATTTCATTGTATTCTCCCTAAGTTGCCCGTGTGATTAAAGATGCGCGCGTCGGGCGTTTCCAGCGCACCCCGTTACCCATGCCCCAGTCAATGACACGGGGCATGAAATTCCTATGCATCCAAGGCGCGACAATCGTCGGCCAACCAACCTATTTCGATTTCTTGGCCAGGCTGCAAACGCACCTGATCTGGGGCGTTGCGTGATTTAATGATGAAATCATCATTGCCAGCAACGCTTAGACGGGTGCGGAAAATATCGCCCATATAGATAAATTCTTTGACCGTAGCCTTTAGCAAATGTGCATCTGGGCTTAGGCGGTCTTTGTGGAATTCAACACGTTCCGGACGGATCGACACGCGTGTGCGCTGACCCGGTTCGGTCACATTGATCGGTTTACAATCGATCAGATCACCACTGTCCAACTGGACCAATGCGCGACCGTTTGAAATTTCCTTGATCACGCCTTCAAGCGTGTTGTTTTCACCGATAAACTGCGCAACGAAACTGTTTTCAGGTTCTTCGTACAGCGCATCAGGCGGCGCGATTTGCTGAATGCGACCATCGTTAAACACGGCCACGCGGTCTGACATTGTCAGCGCCTCGGTCTGGTCGTGGGTCACATAGACCACAGTGATTCCCAAACGGTGCGCCAAATCGGTAATTTCGAATTGCATTTTTTCGCGCAGCTGTTTGTCCAACGCGCCTAGCGGTTCATCCATCAAAACCAATTCAGGTTCGAACACCAATGCCCGCGCCAAAGCAACACGCTGTTGCTGGCCACCTGACAACTGCGCCGGACGACGCCCGCCAAAGGCACCCATTTCAACCATATCCAACGCGCGCTTGACCTTTTCTTCGCGCTCGGATTTGCCCATTTTGCGGACCTCAAGCGGAAAGGATAGGTTTTCTGCGATCGTCATATGCGGGAACAACGCGTAGTTTTGGAACACCATACCAATGCCGCGTTTGTGGGGTGGAATATTGTTGATCGACACCCCGTCCAGCATGATATCGCCATGCGTTGCGGTTTCAAAACCCGCCAACATCATCAAACAAGTTGTCTTGCCCGACCCAGATGGGCCCAACATGGTCAGAAACTCGCCTTTTGGAATATCAAGGTTCAAATCTTTTACGACCAGCGTTTCGCCGTCGTAGCTTTTCTGGACGCGACTAAATTGAACAAATGCGTCCTTGGAATTATCTAGTGCCAATCTATGGCTCCCCGTGTTTTTTATCCCTGTTCCGCAATGTAAGCACACTATCCCAGTAGATATCAACCAGATTGCGGCATTTTTGTTTAATTTTGCAACACGCCCCCATAAAAAGGCGCATTGCATTTATTTTGCGCACAATTTGAACAAACTGCGCGGCCTAGACCTTGCAATTCAGGCAAATTGGGTTGTCCGAATTCACGCTAAAGCGGCATTTATCGCCACAACCGTTTTTTCGACAACTTCATCCGCCTGCGCATGCGTCAAACAGAATGGCGGTGCATAGCCCAAAATATCGCCCTGCGGCATGGCCCGCGCGATGATTCCCTGATCCAGCAGCTTGGCGGCAATGCTTGGGCCGACTTTCTGCGATGGGTCAAAGAATGTGCGCGTGTCACGGTCTGATACCATTTCAACCGCGCACAACATACCTTCGCCGCGGACATCACCGACATTGGGATGATCGGCCAATGCGGCGCGCATGGTGTCGTTTAGGTATTTACCAACGGTACCGGCGTTTTCCACCAATTTCAGATCATCGATCAGTTTCAGGTTGGCAACCCCCGCCGCGGCCCCAATGGGGTGCGCCGAATATGTCCAGCCGTGGCCGATAGGGCCATTTTCGTCGGTGCCGTGCTCCAACACTTTCCACATTTTGTCAGACACGATGGACCCAGACAGCGGCGCATAGGCAGATGTCAGACCCTTGGCAATGGTGATCAGATCGGGTTTCAACCCATAGTGTTCGGACCCGAACATGGTGCCCAAACGGCCAAAGCCAGTGACGACCTCATCCGCGATCAGCAAAATGTCGTGTTTTTCCAAAATCGGCTGGATCGCTGCCCAATATCCTGCGGGGGGAGGCACAATACCGCCGGTTCCCAAAACGGGTTCACCAATAAATGCGGCGATGGTGTCCGCGCCTTCGCGTTCGATCAATGCCTCAAGCTCGGCCACGCAATGGGCGACAAAATCAGCCTCGGACATGTTCAAATCGGGGCGACGGAAATAATAGGGTGCCTCGGTATGGATCACTTGGGTCAGGGGCAGGTCGAATTTTTTGTGGAACAATTCCAAACCTGTCAACGATCCTGTCATCAGACCCGATCCGTGATACCCGCGCCAACGGCTGATGATTTTCTTTTTCTCGGGGCGACCAAGGATATTGTTGTAATACCACACCAGTTTAATGTTGGTTTCGTTGGCATCTGATCCGGACAGGCCGAAATACACCTTGCTCATATGATCGGGGGCGCGATCCAAAATCATTTTCGACAGGGTGATTGATGCCTCGGTCCCATGGCCGACATAGGAATGGTAATACGCCAACTCGCTGGCTTGTGCGGCGATTGCCTCGGCCACTTCGGTTTGGCCATACCCGATGTTGACACAATACAGGCCGGCAAAGGCATCCAGCAAACGATTGCCATCGCGGTCCTCAATGTAACAGCCCTTGCCGCCGGTCACGACACGCTGCGGGACATTGCCACGCGCGAATTCGGCCAAATGTGTCGAAGGGTGGAAAAAGTTTTCGCGATCCCATTGCTCCAATAGATCGTTTTTCATCGCTGGCTCCTTTGGATAATTCAATATGTACACAACACAGTTGTGCACTTAGGTCAAGCCAGCCTTAATCTTTATAAAAATGTAACGATATAAGGATTGCGACACATGTTCGTCGGAATCAGACTGGCACAGTTGTATACAAATTATAACCTATAAAAAACAACAAGGATCCTGACCATGATTCAAAAAGACATTCCATTTTCCGACAGTGAATACCAACGCCGACTGGCCAAAACCCGCGCCGCCATGGCGGACAAAGGCATCGACACGCTGTTCGTAACTGATCCATCCAACATGGCATGGCTGACCGCCTATGATGGCTGGTCGTTCTATGTGCATCAGGGCGTCATTATGTTCGCCGACCAAGATCCCGTTTGGTGGGGTCGTCGTCAGGATGCCAATGGCGCCGTGCGGACCGTTTGGATGGGCAATGATCGCGTCATTGGTTACGCCGACAACTATGTGCAATCCACCGAACGCCACCCGATGCAGGATTTGGCCCAGCGCTTGCGCGATTTCGGCGTCAAGGGGCGTGTGGGCGTGGAAATGGACAACTACTATTTCTCGGCCAAGGCGTTTGACACATTGCGCAGCGAAATGCCCGATATCGAATTTGTCGATGCAACCGCGCTGGTCAACTGGCAACGTGGCATCAAATCTGACGAAGAATTGGCATTTATGCGCAAAGCGGCGGCCATTTCTGACAAAATTATCAACGGCTTGGTCGAACGCGTCGAACCCGGCATTCCCAAGAATGAAATCGTGGCCAAGGTATTCGGCGACGCCATCCGCGGGGTTGATGGGGCATGGGGGGATTATCCCGCCATTGTACCGCTGTTGCCATCAGGATCAGACGCTGCCGCGCCCCACCTGACATGGGACGGCCGCCAATTCGCCACGGGCGAGGCGACATTTTTCGAAATCTCAGGCTGTTATCGCCGCTATCACGCACCGCTCAGCCGCACAATTTTCTTGGGCACGCCCACAGACGAATTGAAACGCGCCGAGGCGGCCCTGATCGAAGGGCTAGAGGCCGGATTGGACAAAGCCCGCGCGGGCAACCGTGCCTGTGACATCGCGAACGCATTGGCCGAACCGCTGGAACGCGCAGGCATCGAACGCGGCGCGCGCTGTGGTTACCCCATCGGCATCAGCTATCCCCCAGATTGGGGCGAACGCACCGTATCATTGCGGTCCGAAGATCAAACCATTTTGCAACCCGGGATGACATTCCACTTCATGCCCGGTTTGTGGATGGATGATTGGGGATTGGAAATCACCGAATCCATCGTTATTCGGGAAAATGGCGCAGCTGAAACACTGTGCAACCAACCCAGAAAGATGTTCGTAAAACCATGACCGACCTAGCATCCGCACGCGCCATTTTGGGCGATTTGATCGCCTTTCCCACGGTATCAACCGATAGCAATCTGGATATGATCCACCACATGGCGGGCATTTTGGAAACACTGGGCGCGCGTGTGGATGTGTTACACGATGAAACGGGGCGCAAGGCAAACCTGTTTGCCACCCTTGGCCCCGATCGTGACGGCGGTTTGGTATTATCAGGTCACAGTGATGTGGTTCCTGTGACCGATCAAGATTGGACCAGTGACCCGTTCATCATGGACGAACGCGACGGGCGCCTATACGGGCGCGGTGCCTGCGATATGAAGGGTTTCATCGCCGCGACCTTGGCCATGGCCCCCTATTATGCATCGCTGGATTTGAAACGCCCCATCCATTTTTCATTCACCCATGACGAAGAAACAGGCTGCTTGGGTGCCCAAGCCATGGTCCCCGAATTGGTCAAACGCGGCTATAAACCCGCGATGGCCGTGATCGGTGAGCCCACCGAAATGCGCATCATCGAGGGGCACAAGGGCTGCTGCGAATACACAACAACATTCCACGGACTGCCTGGCCACGGGTCGTCGCCCGACCTTGGTGTTAACGCCGCTGAATATGCTGTGCGCTTTGTCACGCGCCTGATGCAGCTGCGCGAGGAAATGAAAACCCGCACGCCCGCGGGCAGTCGGTTTGAACCCCCATGGACCACCATGAACATCGGCGGCATTCACGGCGGTGTTGCGCATAACGTGATCGTGTCCAAAGCCCACGTTGATTGGGAATTCCGCCCCGTCCAGCAATCAGATTTCACCTATATGAAGGATGAAATCAACGCCTATGTCGAAAACACCCTGCTGCCCGCCATGCGCGCGGTTCACCCCGATGCAGACATCGATACCCAAGTGATCGGAGAGGTCGAGGGATTGGAGCCCATGGACGAAAACGCGGTCAAAGATTTGGTGATGGAACTGACAGGGGCCAATGGGGCAGATGTTGTCCCCTTTGGCACCGAGGCAGGAATATTCCAAGGAATTGGCATGTCAGCCATCGTCTGCGGCCCCGGCAGCATTGCACAGGCCCACAAGGCCGATGAATATGTGGCACTGGACCAGATGGACAGCTGTTTGGACATGCTGCGTGGCTTGGGTCAGAAAATGGCGCAAAAAACGGCCCCGTAAACGGTATGACCCACGACACCGCAGCCTTTCGTAACCAAACGGTGTATCACACGCTGCGCTCGCGCATTTGTTTATTGGATTATCCACCCAATTCGCGCCTGTCCGAAGAATCGCTGGCCGCTGAATTCGGCATGTCCCGCACGCCCCTGCGGCGCGTCTTAGCCCGGCTTGAGGATGAGGGGTTGGTCCAATCCCAGCACGGCGTTGGTACATTGGTCACGGATGTTGATATCGCCGAAATGCGCCATGTCTATGAATTGCGCATGGAATTGGCGCAGTTGGTGGGCACCCTATCGCCCGCGCCGATTACACACACAACCCGAACCGAGGTTGCCAAGTTCCAATCGCGCGCCAATGATCTGCGCCAAACCCCCGATGCCCGCACATTTGCCCAGCTAAATATGGATTTTTTCGATTTCGGCCTGTCGCTGTCCGAAAACCAGCCACTGCGCGACATGTCAGAACGGCTGTATTATCGCACGGCACGGATCTGGTTAAAATCCATTTCCAAGCTGGACTTGGTCCAAGAAATCGACATTTTCGCCCGCGAAATTGATGAAATTGCCAATGCGATTGCCGCAGGCGATACCACGGCCGCCGCCCTGATCCGCCGCGCCCATATTTCCATGAGCATCCACAGGCTTAGCCAACCCTAGGCCAATCCGTTCCCCAATCGAATGAAACTTTCGTTGAAACGTCCTGCGGCGCAGCATATACTTTGCCAATGCAGCATTTCATTGGGGGATCCGGTGTGTATTTGTGAAACCAAAGAGGACCTGCGGTCCGCTCTTGCTGACCTGCGCAGCACGGGCACCATCGGATTGGTGCCAACAATGGGGTATTTGCACGATGGTCATATGGCCTTGGTTCATGCGGCGGCAGCGGAATGCGACCATGTGGTAGCGTCAATTTTTGTGAACCCCACCCAGTTTGGATCAGCCGAGGATTTGGAAAACTATCCACGGAATATGGATCGCGATTTATCGATGCTGCGTGACGCGGGCGTGCGGGTGGTATTTACCCCAACCCCCGATATTATGTATCATCCCGAGGCGCAAACAATCGTGGAAACCACTGATTTAGCGAACAAATTAATGGGCGAACTGCGTCCGGGGCATTTTCGCGGGGTCGCAACCGTTGTGACCAAACTGTTCAACCTGTTTCAACCCGACCGCGCCTATTTCGGGCAAAAGGATTACCAACAACTGGCCGTGATCCGCACCATGGTCCGTGATCTGGATATCCCCATTACAGTCCGCGGAATTGAAACTGTGCGCGAAGCTGATGGGCTGGCCATGTCATCACGCAACGCCCGCCTATCGCCTGATGCCCGCGCGGCCGCCCCCATTCTGGCCCGCAGCTTTGATCTGGCGCGGGATATGGTGGCGCAGGGCGCAGATGTGGCGGTGATGGAAACCGCCATCCGCGACTTTATCGCCGCGGAACCCTTGGCACAGGTGGATACGGTCGATATCCGTGATGCTGCAACGTTGGACCCCATCACAGGTGTGCCGCAACGGGATATCGTCGTTTTGCTGGCTGTCACCTTTGCCCCTGTGTTATTGATTGATCAATGTGTCATCCCAACCCGAAAGGACACTGCATGAGCACCCAAACCCCCATTCGCCGCATTACGGCCCCCCAAATCACTGCCCGCAAAGGCGGCGATCCGATTGTGTCGTTGACATCCTATCACGCGCATACGGCCGCGATCGTGGATCTTTATGCCGATTTTATCCTTGTGGGTGACAGTCTGGGCATGGTCATGCACGGTATGGACAGCACCGTGCCCGTGCCGCTAGATTTGATGATCATGCACGGTCGCGCGGTCGTGCGCGGCACCCAACGCGCGCTGATCGTGGTTGATATGCCCTTTGGCACCTACGAAGAAAGCCCACAAATCGCGTTCCGCAATGCCGTACGCATTATGAAGGAAACCAACTGCGGCGCAGTCAAACTAGAAGGCGGCGCGCGCATGGCAGAAACGATCCATTTCTTGGTCGAACGCGGGATCCCCGTGATGGGCCACATCGGACTGACCCCACAATCGACCAACACCATGGGCGGTTTCAAAACCCAAGGCCGCGACCAAGACGGCTGGCCTCTGCACGAAGCGGATGCTCAGGCCGTGCAAGACGCAGGCGCGTTTTCCATCGTACTTGAGGGCATGGTCGAACCGCTGGCCGCGAAAATCAGCAAATCGCTGGATATCCCAACGATTGGCATCGGCGCATCGGCAGAGTGCGACGGCCAAATCTTGGTGCTTGAGGATATGCTGGGACTGAACCCGAACCCGCCGAAATTCGTGAAAACCTATGGCAACCTGCTTGAGGGGATCGAAACTGCTGTGTCTAACTATGCAAACGACGTCAAAACCCGCAGCTTCCCGACAGAGGCGCAGGTGTATCGCAATAAATAACATATATTCCTGACGGCCTCGGATCGCATACGCGATCCGACCAATGCCCCCCGGCCCCCCCGGGCTACCCCCAACAGCCAAGGTCCAATACAAAACCGTGCGCAATGACTTATGTTTATGAACCAGACGCCTATAGCCAAAAACCAATCGCGACCAGCTATTGGCCCACAACGGTTGCGTCCCCAACCCAGCCACAGCTGATCGGCCAACATCAGGCCGATGTTGCAATCATCGGCGCTGGGTTTACAGGGCTGAACGCCGCGCATCACCTATCCCAAGCAGGGGCCAACGTCGTCGTCCTAGACGCCCAATCCCCCGCCTTTGGCGCGTCGGGGCGCAATGGTGGTTTTTGCTGTCTGGGAGGCGGAAAAATTTCGAATGCGGCGCTGATCAGGTCCTATGGCGCGGACCAGCAACGCCTTTACCGCGATGCAGAACACAGCGCTGTCGCCTATGTCGACAATCTGACCACTGCCCTAAACATCGACATAGACCGTCATTCAAACGGTGAAACTCTGCTGGCCCATTCCCCGCGTGCGGCCCGACATCTGACACAGATCCACGATGAAATTGCAGCCGATTACAACGTGACCCCAACACTGCACAGCCGCGATGATCTGACATCCCTGGGCATGCAAGGGCATTTTTTCGGAGGCATCACAACGCCGATTGGATTTGGCCTGAACCCGCGTAAATATCTGCTGGGCCTGCTGGCCAAGACGCCCAACCTGACCTGTTTTGCCAACAGCCCTGTACAGGCCATCACCCCAACGGCGCGGGGATACCAACTGACTACACCACAGGGCAGCATCACAGCATCAAAATTCGTAATCGCCACCAACGGCTATACATCCGAAACCATGTTCCCATGGATGACATCACGGTTTTTGCCGGTGCAATCCTCGGTCATCGTGACCGAACCAATATCCCCAGAACGCCAGCAGAAACAAGGTTGGTTTAGCGATCAAATGGCCTATGATACACGGTTTTTATTACATTATTTCCGCCGCTTACCCAATGGGCGTTTTTTATTCGGCATGCGCGGTGGCCTGCAATACACGCCCGCATCCGAGGCGGTCATAAAAACCACAATCACCCGCAATTTCCGCAGACTGTTTCCCAATTGGCACGACGTGGCCATTGATCATTACTGGTCAGGTCTGGTGGCCATGAACCGCAACCTTGCCCCCTTTGTCGGGGAAATTCCGGGGTATCCGGGGGGCTATGCGGGGTTTGGATACCACGGCAATGGGGTTGCGATGGGCAGCTATGCGGGGGCCATTTTGGCCGATTTGATCGCCACGGGATCGACCGATCGCGCCTATCCAACCGCATTTGCGCGCGCACCCAAACGCTATCCGCTGGGACGCCATCGGCGGTGGCTGCTGGCGCCCATATACCGCATCATGCCTTGGATCGAAGGATAGGGGATCAATCGCCCAAAGGGCTGCGCACTTTGCGTGACTTTTCGCGCGCCAATCCCAAATGTGCTTCGCGCAAGATAATCACAATGCCCGCAATCACAATCAGGGCCGCCCCGAACAAGACCTGAGATGTCGGCACCTCGTCAAAGATGTAGAACCCGATCACAATAGCAAAGACCATCGACAAATAATCAAATGGCGCCACAACAGAGGCCGGCGCAAAGCGATAGCACGACGTTTGTAAAATTTGTGACACGCCCCCTAACACGCCAACCATCACCAACACACCAAACAGGTCCCATGATGGCATGACCCAGCCAAAGGGCAAGGTAAACAGCGACAAAATCGTCGATGTCAGTGAAAAATAAAATACGATGGATGCGGTGCGTTCCGTTTTGACCATCTGACGGATGTGGATTTGTACCAGCGCAGCACAAACCGCACCAAACAAAATGATCACGGCCCCCAGTGTTGATTTCAAATCTGCATCTGGTGCGGCATCCAAACTTAGCCGCGGTTCCAGAACGATCAATACACCGACAATCCCCAACAAAACCGCAGAATACCGATAAATACCAACGGGTTCATGCAGTAATACGGCCGCAAACACGACCGTCATCAATGGCATGGCATAGCTCAGTGCGGTTGCCTCGGGCAGGGGCAACAACCCCAGACCTGTGAAAAAACACACCATCGCCGTTGTTCCAATCACACCGCGCCAAAAATGCGCCTTGCGCGACACAACTGTGACCCCTTGGGCCAAATCATTGCGCAGATACATCCAAATAAAAATAACAGGGATTGCGAAAAACGACCGGAAAAACACCAATTCCCCCGGCGGCACCGTAGCCGAGGCATGTTTGATCAGCGATGACATGATAATAAAACCAATCACCGCCAATACTTTTAACGCTATGCCCTTAAGCGGGTCCATCCCGTTTCGATCCTTGCATTATACAAGATCGTTTTGTGCTGATTTCAGCTGTTTGGCAAGACCCAATCAGGCCGCGGGAAATGGCAGGTATATCCGTTGGGATTTTTTTCCAAATAATCCTGATGCGATTCAGGGGCATCCCAAAACGGGGCCGCTGGCGTCAACTTGGTCACCACTTTGCCCGGCCAAATGCCCGAGGCATCGACATCGCGAATGGTTTGTTCAGCGACCAAACGCTGATCATCATCGGTATAGAATATTTCAGACCGATAACTATCGCCAATGTCATTGCCCTGACGGTTCACAGTCGTCGGATCGTGGATTTGGAAAAACAATTCCAGCAACCGGCGATAGCTGACCTGTTCAGGATCATAGGTGATTTTTATCGCCTCGGCATGTCCTGTGGTTTTGGTGCAGACCTGTTCATAGGATGGGTTTTCCACATGACCGCCGGTAAATCCGACTTGCGTGTCCAAAACACCGGGAATGCGGCGCAGCAGCCCCTCCATCCCCCAGTAACATCCACCTGCTAAAATTGCCGTTTTCATTTAACTCTCCACTTGTTTCAAATAATCGCCATAACCTTGGTCCACCATGTCGTCGCGATGGATAAATCGCAAGGATGCCGAATTTATGCAATAGCGTAACCCACCCCGATCGCGCGGACCATCGGGGAACACATGCCCTAAATGACTGTCGCCATGGGTCGATCGCACCTCGACCCGGATCATTCCGTGGGATATATCGCGTAATTCGGTGATGTGGGCAGGTTCAATCGGTTTGACAAAACTGGGCCAGCCGCAGCCGCTTTCGTATTTGTCACTGGATGCGAACAGGGGTTCGCCCGAAACGATATCGACGTAAATTCCCGGCTCTTTGTTATACAACAGCTCGCCAGTACCCGGCCGTTCGGTCCCGTTTTCTTGGGTCACCCAGAATTGTTCTTCGCTTAGCGCGGCAATCACGTCAGGATTTTTGGTGTATTTGGTCATATCAATCCCCTTTGGTTTTATATGTGGCGCTGTCTTGGTAAAATCCAAGGGGGGGCATGGCCCATTTTCCTTGCTCTTGCGCATAAAATTGGGATAGTCATCCCAAGGGAAACAAAGGGGTCGGCGGTATGAGTTCGGGATTATTCGCATTATTAGATGACATTGCCGTATTGGCAAAAACCGCGGCACTGTCCGTCGATGATATCGCGGCAGCCGCGGCCAAGGCGGGTGCAAAATCATTGGGCGTTGTGGTCGATGATGCGGCCGTGACACCGAAATATGTGGTGGGTTTTCCTGCGAAACGCGAATTGCCGATTGTAAAACGCATTGCTTGGGGATCGCTGAAAAACAAATTCCTGTTTATCATTCCTGCTGTTTTGGTTCTGTCACAACTGGCCCCTTGGGCCATCACCCCACTGCTGGTGCTGGGCGGATTGTTTTTATGTTTCGAAGGCGCGGAAAAGGTCATCGAAATGCTATCAGGCGGCCACGAAACCAAAGCCGCCAAAAAGAACGAAGACCAAACCGTCGCCGGCGCCATTCGCACCGATTTCATATTATCCGCCGAAATTATGGTGCTGGCCCTGTCCACGATGGATGGCCAAGACTTCACTACACGCGCCATCACCCTGTTGGTGGTCGGGTTTTTCATCACCTTTATCGTCTATGGCGCTGTCGCCGTGATTGTTAAGGCTGATGATTTCGGCCTGCACCTGATGACGAAATATAAAACGGGTGCCTTGGCGGGACTTGGCCGTGGGATCATAAAAACCATGCCCACATTCCTAAAAACGCTTAGCTTTGTTGGGACATTGGCCATGCTATGGGTGGGCGGTGGCATTCTGATCCATGCCGCAGAACATTACACATGGCACCTGCCCGAGGAATTGATGCACGCCGCGCAACATGTCGTCCATGGATCCTATCCCCTGTCAGGGTTGGTCGAATGGTTCGCAGGCGCCGCATTTGCAGGTGTGGTGGGATTGATTGTCGGGGCCATCATCGCCTTGGCCATGGCCCCGTTCCATAAATCACACTAGCCCGTTACCCATTCATCGCGACTGTAACCTTGGATAAACAGCAGCGCGGTCAGGTCGCCAAAATTCACCCGCACATCGCATTGTGCGGCAACAGATGGTTTCGCATGTAATGCCACGCCTGTGCCTGCGCGGTGCAACATGCCCAGATCGTTCGCCCCATCACCAACGGCGATCACATCGGTTTCCGCGATGCCCAGTTTTGCGGTAATGTTTTCCAGCTGATCGACCTTGGCCTGTTTGCCCAAAATCGGCGTACCAACCTGACCAGACAGGGTATCGCCATCGCTCAGCAGGGTATTGGCGTGGTTTTCATCAAACCCCAAATGCGCCGCGACCTGTGATGTAAAGGCCGTAAATCCCCCCGACACCAGTGCCGCATAGCCGCCCTGCGCCTTCATCGTGCGCAACAGCGTTTCACCCCCGGGCATATAGGTGATGCGTTCGGCCAAGACCTGATCAATGATCGACACGGGCAACCCCTGCAACAAACCCACGCGTTCGCGCAGGGCCGCATCGAAATCCAATTCGCCGTTCATGGCGCGGGCTGTGATATCTTTGACGCGTTCCCCCACGCCCGCCATATCGGCCAGTTCGTCAATACATTCCTGCTGGATCATTGTGCTGTCCATATCCGCCAACAGCATTTTTTTGCGCCGGTTCGCGGTGGGCTGCATAATCAGATCAATGCCCATGTTTTGCACATCCGCCCAGACATCCCAACGGTTGTTTGGCAGGGTTGCAATATCAAACTCTGCCGCCTCGGACGGGGCCAGCGCGCGCAGGTCACCACCCCCCCATGCATTGCGCAGCGAATCGACTAAAGCCGTATCCAAATTTTTGGCCACAGGGGCCGCGATCAATGTGACTGTATACATTCCCGTGTTTCCGATAGGCGACGAAACTGTCGCAAAATTAATTCTAAACGCCGCTATAGCGTCATTTTGCGCATTGTGAAACCCCGCATTCCCCTCTATCTCGGTCGGTGGGACACCTCTCCCCAACGAGAGGCGATTATCTGAAAGGGTAGCTACATGGCTATGAACAAACCATCTGCGCGTCCAGCACGCGCACAATTTTCGTCGGGCCCTTGCGCCAAAAACCCCACCTTTACATTGGAAAAACTGGCAGACGCCCCATTGGGTCGGTCGCATCGCGCCGCCGTGGGCAAGGCCAAGTTAAAGGCCGCCATCGACGGCACACGCGACATTCTGGGCATTCCAGCGGATTACCGCATTGGGATCGTTCCTGCGTCTGATACAGGCGCGGTTGAAATGGCCATGTGGTCCCTGCTGGGCGCACGCCCCGCGACCATGGTCGCATGGGAAAGCTTTGGCGCAGGCTGGGTCACCGATGTGGTCAAACAGTTGAAAATCGACGCTGATGTGAAAACCGCCGACTATGGCCACATCGTGGACATGGCTGCGATTGATTATGATACAGACGTCGTGTTCACTTGGAACGGCACCACATCGGGCGTGCGTGTGGCCTCGGGCGATGTGATCCCCGCGGATCGCGCCGGCCTGACCATCTGTGATGCAACATCCGCCGCCTTTGCCATGGATTTGCCATGGGACAAATTGGACGTCACCACATTCAGCTGGCAAAAAGTACTGGGCGGCGAAGCGGCGCATGGTATGATCGTCCTGTCGCCCCGCGCTGTGGAACGGCTAGAAACCTATACCCCCGCATGGCCCCTGCCGAAAATTTTCCGCATGACCAAGGGCGGCAAATTGATTGATGGCATCTTTGTCGGCGAAACCATCAACACGCCATCCATGCTCGCGGTCGAGGATTACTTGGCCGCACTAGATTGGGCGCGTGACGTGGGTGGGCTGAACGGGCTGATCGCCCGCGCTGATGCCAATGCACAGGCGGTTTGGGATTTCTGCGATGCACGCGATTGGATCGACAATCTGGCGGTGGATCCGGCAACACGGTCGAACACATCCGTGTGCCTGAAATTCACCGATGATCGCATCACCGATGGCGCCGCCTTTGCCAAGGCCGTGGCCAAACGGCTGGATACGGAAAACGTGGCCTATGACATCGGTGCCTATCGTGATGCCCCTGCGGGTTTACGGATTTGGTGCGGTGGCACGGTGGACACAGCCGATATTCAGGCGATGTTGCCATGGCTGGAATACGCGTTCCACGCCGAAATCGAAAACCAAGCCTAACAAATATCTCCGCTGGCGCGCAGCGACCAGCAGCCACCGCCCATCTTCGATGGGTGGGCGGTGGCTTCCCCCTAATTCTTGTAAGGATCCATAAAATGGCACCCAAAGTACTTGTATCTGATAAGCTCAGCGAAACAGCCGTCCAAATTTTCCGCGACCGTGGTATCGACGTCGATTTCATGCCCGATCTTGGCAAAGACAAAGACAAACTGGCCGAAGTCATCGGCCAATATGACGGCTTGGCCATCCGCTCAGCGACCAAAGTCACCCCAAAAATCCTTGAGGCCGCCACCAACCTGAAAGTGGTGGGCCGCGCAGGTATCGGCACCGATAACGTCGACAAAGACGCCGCATCGAAAAAAGGCGTGATCGTCATGAACACGCCCTTTGGCAATATGATCACAACCGCAGAACATGCCATCGCCATGATGTTCGCCGTTGCCCGCCAAATCCCCGAAGCCAGCGCATCAACACATGCCGGCAAATGGGAAAAATCCAAATTCATGGGTGTGGAATTAACCGGCAAAACACTGGGCGTGATTGGCGCAGGCAATATCGGTGGCATCGTTTGCGACCGTGCCCGCGGACTGAAAATGAAGGTCATCGCCTTTGACCCGTTCTTGGGCCAAGACAAAGCCGACAAAATGGGCGTGGAAAAGGTCGAATTGGATGACCTGCTGAAACGTGCAGATTTCATCACATTGCACGTGCCGCTGACCGATGGCACCCGCAACATCCTTAGCCGTGAAAATCTGGCCAAAACCAAACGCGGCGTTCGGATCATCAACTGTGCCCGTGGTGGGTTGGTCGATGAACAGGCGCTGGCTGACATGCTACAATCGGGTCACGTCGCGGGTGCCGCATTCGACGTGTTTTCCCAAGAACCCGCGACAGAAAACCCATTGTTCAACCTGCCCAACGTGGTCTGCACCCCCCACCTAGGTGCTGCCACAACCGAGGCGCAGGAAAATGTGGCCCTGCAAGTGGCCGAACAAATGTCCAACTATCTGCTGGATGGGGCCGTCGAAAACGCGCTGAACATGCCATCCATGACCGCAGAAGAGGCCAAAGTTATGGGCCCATGGGTCAAATTGGCCGATCATTTGGGCAATTTCATCGGCCAAATGACCGACGAACCCATTGAGGCGATCAACATTCTTTATGACGGATCTGCGTCACAAATGAACTTGGACGCGCTGAATTGTTCCGTCATCGCCGGCATCATGAAGAAAGCAAATCCAGACGTAAACATGGTCTCCGCCCCCGTAATCGCCAAGGAACGCGGCGTGAAAATTTCCACCACCAATCAGGATAAATCCGGCGCGTTCGAAGGATACATCAAGGTCACGGTTGTCACTGGCAAACGCGAACGATCCATCGCGGGTACCGTGTTCAGCGATGGCAAGCCACGGTTTATCCAGATCAAGGGCATCAACATCGACGCCGAAGTGGGCGCGCATATGCTTTACACCACAAACGAAGACGTCCCAGGCATCATCGGGACGTTGGGGGCAACCATGGGCACACATGGTGTCAATATCGCGAACTTTACTCTGGGTCGCGCGGCCGCTGGCGGCGAAGCCATTGCGCTGCTGTATCTTGATGCAGCAATCCGCCCCGAAATTGTGGCTGATTTGAACGCGACTGGTTTGTTCCAACAGGTCAAACCACTGGTTTTTGACGCCTAAGATCAAGCCGAAACAAATCATCAGTAAAAACCATCCCCTTGGGGGTGGTTTTTTCATGTCTAAAATGGCCCATCGTCGTCATAGTGGCCCCCACCAACCAACATCCACCTGCGGCCAAGCGACAAATTTTCGGTTGCAAACGTGCGCGCAGTTTGATCTGACAGGACCACATTTCCGTCAGACAAGGCCCACAAAATGTCAGCACAAATTTTTCGCTCAATTGCCAACGAAATCAACGCATCCGTTGACCAAGTCACAGCAGCTGTTTCATTATTGGACCAAGGTTCGACCGTTCCCTTTATCGCGCGCTACCGCAAAGAGGCGACCGGCGGGCTGGATGATACACAACTGCGTGATTTATCCGAACGCCTGACCTATCTGCGCGAATTGGATGCACGGCGCGATGTGATTGTGAAATCCATCACCGAACAGGGCAAAATTACCGATGATCTGACCCGTAAACTGGCCCAAGCCACCACCAAAGCCGAGCTTGAGGATATTTATCTGCCCTTTAAACCCAAACGCCGGACCAAGGCGATGATTGCGCGGGAATTGGGGCTGGAACCATTGGCATTGGCCATTTTGGCGGATCGCACCTGTGATCCCGAAACCATGGCCCAATCCTATATCACCGCGGACGTGCCCGACACCAAAACGGCGCTGAACGGTGCGCGTGATATCTTGACCGAAACCGTGTCAGAAAACGCCGATCTGCTGGCGCGTCTGCGCGATCATATGCGCACAAACGGCGTTTTGGTATCCAAAGTGATCGAAGGCCAAGAAACCAAGGGTCAGAAATTTTCCGACTATTTCGACCATTCCGAAGCCGTATCCAAGGTCGCAGGCCACCGCGCCTTGGCCATGTTTCGTGGCCGAAACGAAGGGGTGTTAACACTGGATCTGGCGGTTGAACCCGATGCACCGCGCGGGACATCGCGTGCGGAAATGATGGTTGCACAGGCCTTGGCCGGTCAGTTGGCCGACGGCGCGGCTGATCGCTGGCTGAAAACTGTGGCCACTTGGGCATGGCGGGTCAAATTGTCAAATTCGCTGTCGATTGACATCTTGGTCGAACTGCGCGAACGCGCCGAAGAAGAGGCGATCACCGTATTTGGCCGTAACCTAAAGGATTTGTTGCTGGCCGCCCCCGCGGGCAACCGTGCCACATTGGGATTGGATCCGGGCATTCGCACGGGGGTCAAGGTGGCCGCCGTGGATGGAACGGGCAAGGTGTTGGACACCGCAACCATTTATCCGTTTCAACCCAAAAATGATGTGTCAGGATCCATGGCCACATTGGGCGCATTGATCCTGCGCCACAACGTCGATTTGATTGCCATCGGCAATGGTACAGCCAGCCGTGAAACCGAAAAACTGGTGGCGGATTTGCTGGCCCAAATGCCCGCAGATCGCAAAAAACCCACCAAAGTTATCGTGTCCGAAGCCGGCGCATCGGTGTATTCCGCATCCGCCTTGGCATCGGCGGAATTGCCCGAATTGGATGTATCCCTACGCGGGGCCGTGTCCATCGCGCGGCGTTTGCAGGACCCCTTGGCGGAATTGGTGAAAATTGAACCCAAATCCATTGGCGTGGGGCAATACCAACATGACGTCGATCAATCCAAATTGGGCCGCCGTCTGGATGCCGTGATTGAGGATGCGGTGAACGCCGTGGGTGTTGCCTTGAATACCGCCTCGGCCCCGCTGTTGGCGCGGGTCGCTGGTATTGGTCCTGTTTTGGCGGAAACGATTGTATCGCACCGCGAAACGCATGGGGCATTCAACACACGCCGCGATTTGTTGCAGGTCGCACGCCTTGGCCCCAAGGTATTTGAACAATGCGCCGGATTTTTGCGCGTCACCGATGGGCCCGAACCGCTAGATGCCTCGGCCGTTCACCCCGAAGCCTATGGCAAGGCACGCGATATGCTGCGCGCCATTGGGATTGATGTAAAATCGGCCCAGACCCAATCAGGGTCGTTGGCACGGTTAAATTTGTCTGATTTTGCGGATGACACATTCGGCCTGCCCACATTGCGCGATATCGTGGCCGAATTGGAAAAACCCGGTCGCGACCCGCGACCCGAATTCAAAACCGCCAGCTTTGCCGAGGGCGTCAATGAAATCACCGACCTAAAGGTGGGCATGTCCCTAGAGGGGACCGTGACCAATGTGGCGGCCTTTGGTGCCTTTGTCGATATCGGGGTGCATCAGGATGGATTGGTGCATGTGTCCCAACTGGCCGACCGTTTCGTCAAGGACCCCCATGACATTGTCAAAGCAGGCGACATCGTCCGCGTCCGCGTGACCGAAGTGGACGTACCCCGCAAACGCATTGGGTTGTCGATGAAACGCACCCCCGATGACCCCGCCAGCCCCGACATGAAATCTGGCGGGCGCAACGCCCACAGCCGCCCCCAAAAACAAAAACCGCAAAACAGCGGGAAATCGCAGGGCAGCTTGGGCGATTTATTGCAAAGCGCATTGCAGAAAAAATAGCCAGCCAATCGGCCCGTATCGCACGCCAAAACACAGCAGGTTTTCCCCCGTGCAATCGTGCTGTTTTTTTGGTCTGCCGCTTTCTGGGTGCGCGTCAGGCTGCAAAAATTAAGGGCCAACCGACCTAGGTTGCGATGCGCGCGCGGCCTGATGCTTGGACGGTGATCGTGGCCTCTACGAAAATTTCGCGCGCCTCGACGGCGGCTTGGCGGATATCTTGGGTGATGTCGGTTTGAATATCTTGGGCGCCAGCGGATGTGGCATGATCCAATGTTACCGTTTTCAGGTGGGTGACCAAACAGTCATAGGCTGCATCGAAATTGCCGAAATCCTGCGGGCCAGTGGGTAAATGCACGCGAAATTTGCCTTCGCTGGGCGCGGTGATTTGCCCTGATTGGCGGATCACAATGCGACCCACAACGGCCCCGATCGCATTGGCCACGCCCGCATGTTCTGGCAGGATCATATCACAATTCACCAATTCCCCCACCGCAGGATAATAGTTGGGCGCCGAGGCCCCCAACCCAACCACCGGCACATTTATCCCCGTATCCAGTTTCACCAACCCACGATGTTGGCGCAGACCCAACTGCATCAAGGTGCTGCGCGCCAAAACATCAGGGGCCGCGTCAAATGCACCATCCTCTGCGAAAGCAGTCTCTAACAAGGCCAAAGCGGTTTGATGCGTTAGCTGATCAACAATGATTTGCGCCATTTTTTCGGGGTCGTTTGCCAACATGTCGCCCGCACCCGTACGGCGGCGGCCAAACAGCATCATTGCCTTGGCCGCGGCATCACTGTCCCAGTCGGACAAAGTCCCCAAAACATGCGAAGCGTCCGATGGCGTCAGCCCCGACACCTGCACAATCCCGCGCGACACCAAACGCGTGATCGCCTGTTGATCCAAACGGGTTTTGACCACATCGCCTAGGGGCTGAATATCATCCGTGATCCGATCAAACACTGTCTGATCACGGTCATTCAAACCGCCCGCATCGAACACACCCAGTTTGCGGACGAATTTCCCGTCATAGTCACCGGGCAAAACGGACCGTAATTGCGCATCCAGCGCGTGATGCACCACATCGGGCGCGATTTGCGCGGCCAGCGACACGGGCAACACCCGTTTCGGCCCCAATGTGACGCCACCTTGCAACCCGTCCACGCGGAAATGCACTTCGCTATCGCCGCCCAGACCGGTGGTGCGCATGGCGACCGCCTCGACCATGGTGCGAAACTGGCCCACTTGGGCGCCTTGGGGGTCAATCGCGGGGCGACCATCGCGCAGAACGGCCACATCTGTTGTCGTTCCCCCAATGTCAGAGACTAATGCGTGGTCAGCCTGCGTCAGCCAACGCGCCCCAACGATGGACGCGGCTGGGCCTGATAATATGGTTTCAATCGGTTTTTCCCGCGCCTGATCGGATGACATTAACGCCCCATCACCGCGCACCACCATTAACGGGGCCGTCACGCCCAAATCGTCCAAGCCGGACCGCGCACGGGCGATCAATCGGTCAATCATCCCGATCAACCGCGCATTCAAAACCGCCGTTAGCGCACGTTTGGGGCCATTTAATTTGGCCGATAACTGGTGCGATGCGCTGACCGGTTTGTTCGTTAATTCGCGGATGATCTGCACCGCCAATTGTTCATGCGCCGGGTTGCGCGTGGCAAATTGTGACGCCACCGCAAAGGCGGATACATCCGCACAGCCCGCAACCCAGTCGCGCAACATATCAGTGTCTAATGCGCAGATTTCGGTTCCTGAATGGCTGTGTCCCCCCGCCATTTCGATGACGGGATCACCGCGCAGGGCATCAGATAACCCATGCTTGTCCAAATCGCCCGCGGCAAACCCGATATAGACCAGCGCAACGCGCCCGCCTTGGCCTTCGACCAGGGCATTTGTGGCCAGCGTTGTCGACAGGGATGCCAGCGAAATATCAGCGGCAGCAATACCGGATTGATCCAAAACGGCGCGCGCGGCGCTGCTGATCCCTTGGGCCAAATCGTGACGTGTTGTCAGTGATTTTGCCGATGCGATCACGCGGTCTTCGTCTTGTAAAATGACGGCGTCCGTATAGGTGCCGCCCGTATCAATCCCCAATAGATATGCCATCTGTCCCTCGCAGGTTTTGTATTGGTTATAGGGCGGATCAGCCCTGCGTCCCGTCTGTTTGCGACAAATGCTGCAGCGCCCATGCGGCTGCATCGCGCACCGTTGGATCATCATCGAAAATCAGGCTCTGACACAGGGGTATTTGCGTTTTATCTCCAGAATTTCCAATCGCGTACAATACATTGCGCACGAACCGATTGCGACCTATGCGTTTGATCGGACTGCCCGAAAATTTGGCGCGAAATGCGGTATCATCCAACAGGGCCAATTCGGCCAGATTTGGGGCCATTAAATCGTCGCGGGCGTGGTAGCGGATATCCTGTGCGGCCACGGCAAATTTGTTCCACGGACAGGCCGCCAAACAATCGTCACAGCCGTAAATGCGGTTTCCCATAAGCGGCCGCAACTCGGGATCGACCGGCCCGTGATGTTCAATCGTCAGATAGGAAATGCACCGCCGCGCATCCATTTGATAGGGCGCGACAAAGGCATCAGTGGGGCATGCATCCAAACAGGCACGGCAGGATCCGCAGTGATCCACCTCGGGCGGGTCAGGGGTCAGGTCAAGCGTGGTAAAAACAGACCCTATAAAGAACCAATTGCCCAAATCACGACTGACCAGATTGGTATGTTTGCCCTGCCATCCCAACCCTGCCGCTTGGCCCAAGGGTTTTTCAGCAACGGGCGCGGTATCAACAAACACCTTAACCTGCCCGCCTGCCTGTTCGATCAACCAACGCGCCAATCGCTTTAGGCGTTTTTTGACAATGTCATGGTAATCTTTGTTCTGGGCATAAACGGAAATGGCGGCCTGATCAGGGTGGTTCAGGATATCACGCGGGTCATGATCGGGTGTATAGGGTTCGGCCAACATAATGACACTGCGCGCATCAGGCCAAAGTGCCGCCGGATTGCCCCGCCACGCCATACGGTCGGCCATCCACCCCATTTGCCCATGATAGCCCGCATCGACAAACTGCGCCAAACGGTCCGGTACCTGCGGTATCGCATCCGGCCGCGTGATCCGACACAGGCCAAACCCCATGTCCGCGGCTGCATCCACCACCCGCTGTTTTAACTGCTGCGCATTGTCCATCGAAACCCATTTAATGTTCTGGGACCGTCATACCGCAGATTTCTGGATATCAAAAGGGTTCAGCCAAGGCCCATCTAAATTATGGTCTGTACCGTCCCATTCGGCAGGGCGGAAACGTCGATGCACACATCGACGTTTTGCCAGTTGCTGATTACGCGCCTGCAATCGCGGCGCGGGTTTTGACGACTTGCAGGGCAGCGTTTGCGGCTTCGCGGCCTTTTTGGACGAAATGCGCGGCAAAGGCTGTGTTGTGGAAATCGGTTTCTTGATAGCTGTGCGGTGTCAGCGACACGGACAAAACGGGCACGTCTGTGTCCAGCCCAACGCGCACCAAACCGTCAACAACGGCCTGTGCCACGAAATCATGGCGATAAATGCCACCGTCCACGACCAGCGCACAGCACGCAATCGCGCCATATTTGCCGGTTTTGGCCAAATCTTTGGCCAGCAGGGGCATTTCCAACGCGCCGGGGGCGTCGAACACGTCGACTTGGTCCGCGGGGATCAATTCTAGGAAACCTGCCAAAGCTTGGTCCACGATTGCGGAATGCCAGTTGGCTTTGACAAAGGCGTAACGGGTGTGTGTCATTTCGTATCTCCTTGCATTAACAACACGTCACCCAAGGCATACGACAGAGCAGACGCAAAACGCCTGATACTGATCGCTCTCTTTCATCCGGACTTTAACCGTCGGCTTTGGAATTTCACCAAATCTGCTGACACCCTTACGGGCCGCTCGCGGGCTGTAACCGCCGGTGGGGAATTTCACCCCGCCCTGAGAACATGCCAAAGCTACACCCCAGTACCGCATTTGCCAAGCCCCATTGCGACCCGTTTTGCGACCATTGCGGTGCCAGACATAAATTCATTTGTGTTATTGCGGCTTGCGCGCTAGCTTTCGCAAAAAAGGAAAGCCAACCATGTCCCATACCCTGATTTGTTCACCAACATCCCCCTTTGTCCGCAAAGCGATGGTTCTGCGCCTTGAAGCGGGTCTGCAAGACCGCGTGGCACTGCAACCCGTAACAACAAACGCGCTGAATACGGCCGCCGATGCGCGCGCGGCCAATCCATTGGGCAAAATCCCTGCACTGTTGCGCGATGGCGACAGCACGTTGATCGACAGCCGTGTGATATGTCGGTATTTGGACGAACTGGCAGGATCGAACCTGTACCCCGCGGATCAGTTGTATGATGTCCTATCGCTTGAGGCACTGGCAGACGGCATGATGGAATCGGCCGTTTCCATGGTCTATGAAGCCCTGTTGCGCCCCGAAACCGAACGATCCCCCGCCTGGGTCGAAGCACAGTGGGGCAAAGTTTCCCATGCCCTAGCCGCGTTAGAGCGTGGCGATTTTGCCGCCCTGCAGGGGGATTTGAACATGGGCCAAATCGCGGTCGCCTGCGCGCTGGATTATCTGGATTTCCGCCATCCCGATCGCAATTGGCAGGCCGATTGCCCCACGCTGGCTGCGTTCCAGAAAACATTCGCTGCGCGGGCGTCTATGGCTGAAACATATCCAGCGGCATAAATTATGCTGGACGTGGAACAACTGAAATCTTGGATTGGCCGGTCGGAAACCCATACCGAACGATTACATGGGTTTCCATCGAATGCGCTGGCCGCCACGTTAAACCGCGATGATGCGCCATATGCCGATGGGGCTGTGCTGCCCCATCTGTGGCATTGGCTGCATTTTCTGCCGATTTTCAAATTATCTGATGCGGGCTATGATGGGCATGCGGCACTGGGTGGGTTTTTACCCCCTGTCCCATTGCCACGTCGGATGTGGGCGGGCAGCCGGTTTACGTTTCATCACCCTTTGCACATTGGCGATGACGTGACCAAAACATCCACGGTTCAATCAGTGGATCATAAACAGGGTCGATCTGGGGATTTGGTGTTTGTCACCGTGGGGCATGAATTGGCCAACGCGGCTGGCACCGCCATTTCGGAACAACATGATATCGTCTATCGCGATCGACCCGACGCTGCGGCACCGCAACCCACACCAGCACAGGCACCGGACAAATCCGACTTTTCCCGTGATATCGCGCCTGATTCCGTGCTGCTGTTTCGCTATTCTGCGCTGACGTTTAATGGGCATCGCATTCATTACGACCAACCGTTCTGCACCGGCACCGAAGGATACGGCGGGTTGGTCGTCCATGGCCCGCTGTTGGCAACGCTAATGATGGATTTGCTGCGCCGACATACGGATGCATGGGTCGATACATTCGAATTCCGTGCCATGGCGCCTGTGTTCGACACGCATAATTTCATCATTCACGGCGCACAAATGGATGCGCGGACCTATCGCCTGTGGATTGCGCGCGATGATGGGGCACTGGCCATGCAGGGCCAAGCAACGATTAAGGATACCTAAATGACCGACGATTATCAGGATCTGCGCGATGCCATTCGCGCGTTATGCGAAACCTTTCCCCCCGAATATCACCGCGACATTGACCGCGCCCGCGGCTACCCCGAGGCATTCGTTGATGCATTGACCCGTGATGGATGGATGGCCGCCCTGATCCCCGAAGAATATGGTGGATCGGGTCTGGGTCTGACCGAGGCCAGTATTATTATGGAGGAAATCAACCGGTCTGGCGGCAATTCCGGTGCCTGTCACGGACAAATGTACAACATGGGCACCCTGCTGCGTCATGGATCGGACGCGCAGAAATCATACTATCTGCCCAAAATTGCCAGCGGTGAACTGCGCCTGCAATCCATGGGTGTGACCGAACCGACCACAGGCACCGATACCACCAAAATCAAAACCACCGCCGTTAAGCAGGGCGATAAATATGTGATCAATGGGCAAAAGGTCTGGATCAGCCGTATTCAGCATTCTGACCTGATGATCCTGCTGGCGCGCACGACCCCACTGGACCAAGTCACCAAAAAATCACTGGGCATGTCCATTTTCATCGTCGATCTGCGCGATGCGATTGGCAATGGTATGACGGTGAAACCGATCGAAAACATGGTCAACCATGAAACCAACGAATTGTTTTTCGATAATCTGGAAATTCCCGCCGAAAACCTGATCGGAGAGGAAGGCATGGGGTTCCGCTATATTCTGGATGGGTTGAATGCCGAACGTGCCTTGATTGCCGCGGAATGTATCGGGGACGGGTATTGGTTTATCGACAAAGTCAGCCAATATGCCAAGGATAGGGTCGTTTTTGGCCGCCCCATTGGGCAAAATCAGGGGGTACAATTCCCCATCGCCGAAAGTTTCATTGAAATTGAGGCTGCAAACCTGATGCGCTTTGACGCCTGTCGCCGCTTTGACGCCGGCCAGCCCTGTGGGGATCAGGCGAATATGGCGAAATACCTAGCCGCCAAAGCCAGTTGGGAGGCGGCAAATGCCTGCATCCAATTCCACGGTGGCTTTGGCTTTGCCGCGGAATATGACGTGGAACGCAAATTCCGCGAAACGCGCCTGTATCAGGTCGCACCGATTTCCACCAATTTGATCCTATCTTATGTTGCGGAACATATTTTGGGTCTGCCAAGGTCGTTTTAACATGCTGCCATTACAGGGAATTACCGTCGTCACATTGGAACATGCGGTGGCCGCCCCCTTTGCCACGCGGCAACTGGCCGATCTGGGCGCGCGCGTGATCAAGGTCGAACGCCCCAAGACCGGTGATTTCGCCCGCGGCTATGACACCCGCACCCAAGGGATGGCATCGCATTTCGTCTGGATCAACCGATCCAAGGAAAGCATCACACTGGATCTGAAATCACCCCAAGGCCGCGATGTTTTGCAAAAACTAGTGTCTAATGCGGACGTTTTGGTGCAAAATCTGGCCCCCGGTGCGGCGGATCGCATGGGGTTATCCTATGCCGAATTACACCCCAACCATCCACGACTGATCACCTGTAATATATCAGGCTATGGCGCAAATGGCCCCTATCGGGATCGCAAAGCCTATGACCTGTTGATCCAGTCCGAGGCGGGGTTTTTATCAGTCACCGGCACCCCCGATGACATGGTCAAGGCGGGCATTTCCGTGGCCGACATTGCGGCGGGGATGTATGCCTATTCCAATATTTTGGCCGCCCTGATCCAGCGGGGGCAAACGGGCCAAGGTTGCAATATCGACGTATCCATGCTTGAGGCACTGACCGAATGGATGGGATACCCGATGTATTACGCCCACGATGGGGCCCCACCCCCTGAACGCGCCGGCGCTGCGCATTCGACGATATTTCCCTATGGTCCCTTTCCCGCAGGCGATGGCCGCGATGTGATGTTGGGGCTGCAAAACGAACGTGAATGGGTACAGTTTTGCGATCACGTCTTGGGTGATCCCAGTTTGGCACAGGACAACCGGTTCAAAACCAATGGCAACCGCGCCGCGCATAAATCAGAGCTAAGCATCATAATTCGAGACTGTTTTGCCAAGCTGACTGCAGATCAGGTCATCGAAAAACTGGACACCGCTGGCATTGCAAACGCCCATATAAACGATATGGCGGGGCTATGGTCCCACCCGCAATTGGCTGCGCGCAATCGGTGGCGTCAGGTGGATACCCCCGCCGGACCGCTGGCCGCATTGCTGCCCCCGGGTGGCGTTGGGCCAGAACCACGTATGGATCCGATCCCTGATCTGGGCCAACATACGGATGCGATTTTGGCAGAATTGGGATATGATGATGCCACCATTTCGGAATTTCACGCATCTAGCGTTGTCTGATCCCTTGTATTCCACTGGTCAAGTCATATATTATTTTTCGAATGTATAAGGATTGAAACCATGGATTATGTCAAAATGGCCTGCCTGAAATGCGGTCAAGGCAATCGTGTTCCAAACGAAAAACTGGCCAGCAAACCCAAATGCGCCAAATGCGCAAGCGCATTGATGACAGACAAGGCAATGGACCTGACACCACAAGTATTGGACAAGGCAAAAAACCTAGACGACACACTGTTGGTGGTGGATTTTTGGGCACCTTGGTGTGGGCCCTGCCGGACCATGGCGCCGGAATTTAGCAAAGCCGCATCCAAACTGCAGGGCAAAGCGCGCTTGGCCAAGCTAAACACCGAACAATTTCAAGCGGTGTCACAAAAACTAGGGATCCGCGGTATACCCACCATGATCGGGTTCTGCGATGGCAAAGAGGTGTTTCGCCAATCCGGTGCAATGCCCGCGACGCAAATCGAAAAATTGATCACAACGCATCTGAAAAAACGCTAGTCCCCGAAATCAACGGGGCCACTGCGCCCTTGTTTAATCGCGCCACGGTGTTTTTTGGCATCCACCCGACGGCGCTGCGATGCACGCGTTGGCTTTGTCGCAATCCGCGGTTTAGGTTTATGTGCCGCACGTTGGATCATTTCAACCAACCGCTGGCGCGCAATATCACGATTGCGAATTTGATGGCGCGTTTCGTCACAGAAAATGACAATCGTGCCCTCTTTCGTCCATTTTTGCCCTGCGATACGGCGTAGACGATTTTTGATGGGGTCGGACAAAGACGGGGATCGCGCAGCTTCGAACCGCAGTTCAACGGCGCTGGACACTTTGTTCACGTTTTGCCCACCTGGGCCTGACGACCGGACAAATTGTTCGGTCAATTCCCAATCGTGTATTTCAATGGTGTCATTTACCCGCAACATGATCACATCATAGGGGAACGCTGGGCCCATTCCAAGCCACACAAATCGAAAAAGGGCCGATCATTGCGATCGACCCTTCGAGAATTCGGGAGGTGGGTCGGTTAGGATCCACCAATTCTGGATTGTCAAAGATTAAGGGCTGCCTTAATCCATCACCCTCCGAACTGTTCCGACACCTCTCTCCAATACCTCTCTAGACACTGGACCACCTCCTTTCGCTATGTTTCGATACTAGGTATGGTGCCACAGTTTCCAAAAATGTCAAAATGTTTTATGCAGGGGCCGTCAAAAATTTGTTGGCCAATACACGGAACGGGATCAATGCGATCAAGGCAATTGCCAATTTCACACCCCAATCCGCCAAGGCCAGCGATACCCACAACGGTGCATCACCGCCAAAGGTTAGCAATGGCATTGTGTCCCAAGCCCATGAAATTTCCATATTTGCATTTTCGGAAAAGAACGGCACAAACTGCGCGAAAGCGATGGTGAAAAACAACGCCGTATCCAGTGCCGATCCAACGATTGTGGATGTCAGCGGCGCACGCCACCACGCACCGCCGCGCATTTTGTCAAACACAAACACATCAACCAACTGCGCGGTCAGAAATGCGATGCCCGATCCGACGGCAATACGCAATGCAACGGCGGCATATTCGTATCCGTCCCCCTGCAACATGATTTGGCTGCCGATCAGCGAACAAATCACGCCGACGATGAAACCCACAAATACAACGCGACGCGCCGCAGCAGGACCATAAACGCGGTTCATCAGGTCAGTGACCAAAAATGCGAAAGGATAGGTAAAGGCCCCCCATGTCAGCAGGCCGTCAAGGATCAGAAACTGAACCAGAATATTCGAGGCCACAACAATGGCAGCCATGGCGATTACGCCAGGTAGTAATTTTGTCATAATGTTATTCCGTTTTCTCAAGGTGCTCGGAGACTTGGCCCCCGCCCATCGGGGACGGGCGGCGTTTAGGGCATTATTACGTTCGATGCAAGCGGAATGATTATTCCGACATCAAAACACCCGCGCATTGATTTGGCAAACGGGCCAAGGTCAAGGGCGGTTTGGGTTTTGGTTTCGGCGCGTTGGGGTCACGCTTGGGTGGGTTTAGGATGTCTTGGACCCATTTTTCCGCACCTTTACACCCGTCACCGGCGGGGGGTGGCGGTTGGTTGACGCAGCCTGCCGCCCCATCAGGGCATTTCATCCGGACGTGGAAATGGTAATGGTGCCCCCACCATGGGCGCACTTTGCGCAGCCAATCGCGGTCGCCTGTTTCATCGGCGCACATTTGTACCTTGGCCCCGGGGAACACGAAAATCCGTGCGACACGGGGGTCGGATGCGGCCACTTTGATAATTTCATGGTGCTGGCGGGTCCATTTATCGTTGGTATAAGCCCCATTTGAACGTCGCATGGAAATGGACGAAATATTTTCGCGCGCCTCTCGCGATAGGGTCAAATCCGTTGGGGGTAGCATCCAGATATCTGCATCCAACCCCATTTGGTGGCTGGCGTGGCCAGACAACATTGGCCCGCCGCGCGGTTGGGAAATATCACCAATATACAACCCATCCCACCCCGGTTGCGCTGCGGCCCTGGCCGACAGGGATTTTAGGAAATCAATCATTTCGGGATGGCCCCAGTTGCGGTTGCGCGACAGACGCATGGCCTGCCATGTGGGGCCCGTTTCGGGCAATTCCACCGCACCGGCAACGCACCCCTTGGCATAGCTGCCGAAGGGTTCGGGGCGCTGTTTGCTGGGCAATTCTGCCGCGCCGAACAGATATTTCGCCTCTTTCGAACTTAGCCGCGCGGGGACGTCAACAGTCTTTGCCGTCGGTGTACAGGATGCCAGCGCCGCCAGCGCAGCACCGATGATTAACCATTTTCCCATGTGTCCGCATCTCCTTTAGGTTGGACCCAGAGTAACAGGATAAACCCGATGATGAACAGCCCAATCAGCGGAGATACGCCCAATCGCGCACTGCCCGTGATGGTCGTGGCAATCCCGATTAAGGCAGGGGCCAAAAATGCAGTGGCCCGCCCCGACAGGCCATACAGACCAAATTCCAGCGTTTCGCGCCCCTTGGCCGTGTGGCGCACCATCAGGCTGCGGCTGGTCGATTGCAGCATGCCGCCCAATCCCCCGATCAACACACCACAGATAAAGAATATGGTATCCGGCAGGGTTGACCCATCGGCCAAATGTACGCCAAAAATGGTGTCCTTGGTCATGCTGACGATCACAACGCAAACGGCCATCAACAGCACAATGGTGACCAATAACACCGGTTTTGGTCCCATACGGCGATCCATTTTGCCGCCCAGATAACTGAACACCATAGCCCCGATCGCCGCCACGATGCCAAAGACGCCGATTTTGACGATATCCCAATCCAACACCAAGGTGGCATAGATCCCACCAAAGGTATAAAGCCCATTCATCGCATCACGGTAAAACATGGATGCCGCCAGAAAAAACGCCTGACTGTGGCGGTTTTTTAATCCGACAATCGATGATTTCAGGCGCGACATGGCGACCGAAAAACTGGGCCGCGATTTGGGGCGATCTGCTTCGTTCATCCATGCGAAATACGGAATAGCAAAGATCAAGCACCACATCGCAACAAAGGGGCCGGTAAACCGCGTGCCCTCTTTCATACTTGGATCAAATCCGAACAGCGGATCAATGCCCAAAATGGTTTTTCCGTCCCCTTGGGCCACAAACAGGGGCAGCACGATCAACAGGCTGATCACCCCGCCCAAATACCCAAAGGCAAAGCCAGAGCCAGAGACAGACCCAACATCATCGCCCTGTGCAATTTCAGGCAACTGCGCGTTGGCAAAGATATAGGCCAGTTCCGCCCCCATAAACCCGAAACAAAAGGCCATCAGCATGAATATCAGATTGCCGCCATTCGGGTCCGAAAACCACGTGGCAAACCCACCTGCAATCAACATGGCGGTAAATCCCATCAGCCACGGCATGCGCCGCCCAGCGCTGTCAGCAATCGCGCCCAAAATGGGGGCCGAAAACCCGATGATCAGCCCCACAATGGTCAATGCATTTGACCACAGGGTTTGCGCGCGTGCGTCTGCTGCATCTTCGGACAGGCCAAGGGATGCGTAATATTCCACTGCCGTTGCCGCAAAAAACGGGCCAAAAATAAACGTCAGCATCAATGTGTTATAGGGCTGGCAAGCCCAGTCATAGATATACCAACCCCAGATTTTTTTGCGCATATTTTTGGCTCCTCGTTCCCTTATGGGTAGTAAGCCTGCAAATCTGGTGGTTGGCAAGTTATTCCTGCATCGGCGGCCAGGGGCGTTTTTGTTCCGCCACGATCCAATTGGCAATCCAGTCTGGAATGGGCGGGGGATCGCCCTGCCAATTCAGGGCATCGGCCACGCGTTTGGGTGACACGATCCCATTTTTATCAACAAATGCAGACCGATACACAATATGGTTGGCGCATTCCCCGTCAGGGCGCCACATGGATTGTTCAAGATACACAAACCGATCATCCCAGCACAACGCGCGGCTGCGCATTGTTACCCGATCAAAGGCCCGCACGCGCCGGCGATAGCGCACACAGGCCCCCGCCATGGTCATGCCCCATTTGTTTTCGCGCAACACGCGCACCAACCCGCTGCGATTGGCCAAAGGAATGCGACCCAGATCATAAAGCGTTAGCGTCCGGCCATTGTTCAATTCCATCCAAGGGTCCAAATCCCATGGCCAACACATATGATGGGACACATGCACATCCCCAAATGACAGGGGCGGTGCGTTTCGGTGAACGACCAATTCTTTGATCATTCTTAAAAATGGATACATTTATTTGTCCTAATCTATACGTTTACGTCAAATGCCGTTTGCGCGCCCACACCAAACACGCGTTTATAGCGCGCGATTTCGGCGGTTGGCCCCATCGCTTTGTTCGGGTTGTCCGACAGCTTAACTGTGGGCTTGCCGTTGGCAGATACCGCTTTGCAGACCAATGAAAATGCATTCAACCGACCGTCTGGGACAAGCCCGCGGAAATCGTTTGTCAGGTTGGTCCCCCAGCCAAACGACACTTTGACCCGGCCTAAAAATTGTTTGTACAGCTTTTCGATTTCTTGGGTATCCAAACCATCCGAAAAAATGACCAATTTCTTGGTTGGATCTTCGCCCCGTTCACGCCACCAATTTATTGCCGCCTCGGCCCCTGTTGCGGGGTCGCCGCTGTCGATGCGGATGCCGGTCCAACCGGCCAGCCAATCGGGCGCGTTGCGCAAAAACCCAGCCGATCCATAGGTGTCGGGCAAAATGATGCGCAGGTTGCCTTCGTGCTCTTCGTGCCAATCAGCCAAAACCTGATAGGGGGCTTGGGCCAGTTCATCATCAGTTTCAGCCAAAGCGGAATAAACCATGGGCAATTCATGGGCGTTTGTGCCAATCGCTTCGATATCGCGTTTCATCGCAATCAGGCAGTTGGATGTCCCAACGAATTTATCGCCCAAACCTTCGACCATGGCCTGAACGCACCAATCCTGCCACAGGTACGAATGCCGCCGCCGCGTGCCAAAATCTGCAATTTTCAGACGATCCAAGCCGCGCAGCTGTTCGATTTTTTCCCACAGCTTGGTCATTGCGCGCGCATAAAGCACCTGTAGTTCGAACCGTCCCATGTCATTCAAAACGGCCCTGCCGCGCAATTCCATCAACACAGCTAACGCAGGGATTTCCCATAACATGACCTCGGGCCATGACCCTTCAAAGGTCAGTTCAAACTGGCCGTTGCGTTTTTCCAAATGGTAATCCGGCAACCGCATGTTTTCGAACCATTCCATAAAATCGGATCGAAACATTTGGCGTTTGCCATAGAATGTGTTGCCGCGCAGCCATGTGCTTTCGCCGCGGGTCAGGGACAGACTGCGGATGTGATCCAATTGTTCGCGCAATTCGCCTTCGTCAATCAATTCGGCCAAACGCACATTATCCGACCGGTTGATCAGGCTAAAGGATACTTGGGTATCGGGTTTATTTCGAAACACCGATTGGCACATCAACAGTTTGTAAAAATCGGTGTCGATCAGGGATCGCACAACGGGATCAATTTTCCATTTGTGGTTCCACACCCGTGTCGCAATATCAACCATTGATTACCTCTACACCCAAGCCCGCCATATCATCCAAGGCCGCCTGTAACGATCCATTCAAATCAATTGCACGGCATGCCGATAAATCCACCCGTACACGATAGCCCAACGTGGCCGCGTCCTGTGCCGAATAATTCACGCAATAATCCGTGGCCAGCCCAACGATGGTCACCTGATCCACGCCTTGGGACTGCAAAAACCCATGCAACCCTGTGGCTGTTTTACGGTCATTTTCGAAAAATGCCGAATAACTATCGATGGCAGGGTTCATGCCCTTGCGAATGATCAATGCGGCAGGATCGGCGTTCAAATCGGGGTGAAATTGCGCACCATCACTGCCCTGCACACAATGGTCAGGCCACAACACCTGATCGCCATAGGGCATCTGCACCATATCAAACGCGGCCCGATCCGGATGTGCCGAGGCAAAGGATAAGTGTCCCGCGGGATGCCAATCTTGGGTCGCGACGACCAAATCGAATGCGCCCATCATTTTATTGATAACAGGCACGACCTGATCCCCATCCGCAACCGCCAATAGGCCGCCGGGACAAAAATCGTTTTGAACATCAATCACGAGCAGGGCGTGTGTCATGGGCAACACTCCTTTTGTGAACCTTGTCACAAAACTTTGGCAGAAATGCAAGGCGGATACAAACCCAGTGCAAACTCTACTTGACCAGCAGGGGCAGGAAAGAAAGGATTGTTCTAGGTAAGGGTAGTGAATGAAGTACGAGTCAGAGACCAGACATCTGGATTTGCAACGCAGACTGCGCGTTAGTCTGTTGGCAGTTTATGTGATTATCGTTGCAGCTAGCCTGTGGGCATTGATTTTGCTGGCCCTGGGCGAAATGGCGGCATTTACCATCTGCGCCTTGGTAACCGCCGCCTATGCGATGACGCTGGTCCTGTTCAAATGGAACTTGCACAAATTGGCCCGCGTGACTTGGCTGACCAATGGAACAATTACGCTGTTTCTGGGATCCATGTTTTCGCAACAGGGCACACATGTTGAGGTTTTGTTTTTACCACTAATCTGCCTGCCGTTCCTGGCATTTTCGTGGAAAACAGAAAAATATTACCTGATTACATTCCTATTAGTCCCGGCACTGGCTTGGTTGACAATTGTTCTGTTCGGTCTGACCAGCGCATCCCAAGCCGTTTTCGGAATAGCCCCCGTAAATTCAACCATTTCGCCCGATATCGTCCGATATAGCCTGCAAGCAACAGTCGCGGTTTTGCTGGTTGCCGAATTGGCGTTTTTCGCCAGCGTCACCAACCAAACCGAAGACGCCCTGCAGTCCGCCCGCCGCACCGCCGAAGCGGCCGCAACAGCCAAGGGCGAATTTTTGGCCAATATGTCCCATGAAATTCGCACCCCCATGAATGGCGTGATCGGCATGATCGAGGTGTTGGAAACAATGCAACCCAACGCCGATCAGTCCCGAATACTGGGAACAGTTCGAAATTATGCATTTTCATTATTGCGTATTATTGACGATATTTTAGATGCCTCAAAGCTTGAGGCGGGCAAATTGGACATGTCGCCCGTGGTCACCGATTTGCGCAACACGATCGAAGAGGTCGCCGTAACCCTGCAGAACATGGCCGATCAGTTCGCTGTACGCATCCGTTTGTTTGTCGATCCCGATGTTCCCGATCACATTATGATCGACAGCGGACGACTGCGGCAGATCATGTTAAACCTGTTGTCGAATTCGATTAAATATTCTGCGCATGAATTGACCAACCGCACGGGCGAAGTCTACTTTTTTGTGGATTATCCCAACGACGGTGAACTGCTGATTACATTTCGGACAATGGGATCGGCATGTCAAATGAGGTTTTGGAAAATTTGTTCCAACCCTTTATGCAGGCGGACAATAAATCTACGCGGCGCGTGACGGGCACGGGGTTAGGGTTGGTGATAACGCGCATGTTGGTCGACAAAATGCAAGGCACCATAGACGTTGAAAGCGCCCCAAATCAGGGCACAAAGGTCCAAGTCAAAATCCCGATCCGTACTGTCGAAGCGGCATCCCATCAAAAACCTACATCTCTGCAGGGTCTTAGTGTTGGCTGGGTCACACACAAAGACGGTTTTTTGCCCAAACGCATAGACGAATTTTTCGCAAAGCATGGTATTGATCTGCAGATCATTCAGGCAGACAAGACATTGACACCATCCCAAATCGGTCATGACCCGGATCGTATTTTTGCGTTTTTTTCGCCCGACTATGACCTGTGCAGCGATTGGCAAGACCAAATCCGTGCAGCCCTGCCTACGCCGCGTTTCATTATGATGACGGATATTCGGTCCGACCGTCTGGGGTTAATTCAACCAGACGTCATGCGGATCCAAATGTTCCCAATGCTGCCCACCGAATTGCACCGCGCTTTGGCGGTTTTATCGGGCAGGGCACACGAAACACGCCAGCCATCCCGCGACGCGCAAACCATAAAACTGCCCACCGAAACGAAAGAACATCGACAAAGCAAGCGGCTGTTGATTGTTGAAGACAACGAAATCAACAGGGTCGTTTTGATCAAACAGCTAGAGGTACTGGGATACGAACCACTGGTTGCTAAAAATGGTCAGGATGGATTTAAGACGTGGCAGAACGGGTCATTTGACGTAATTTTATCGGACTGCCACATGCCCATTATGGACGGTTTCGAAATGTCACAGGCCATTCGCCGCGCGGAACTGGAACAGGGGCTGGACCGCACCCCCATCATCGCCATCACTGCCAATGCGTTAAAGGGTGATGCCGATAAATGTTTTGCATCTGGAATGGATGATTACATTGCCAAACCAGTCGAAATTTGCACGCTGGAACAAAAATTACATCTGTTCTTGAATGCTTAGCTTTTGATCGTTTTGTCCAAAAAACTGATGCGTGGCACGGTGCCGGTATCGGCACGGCTGCGGTTGCGCAAAACGGGGGTGTTTTGCGACACCTTTTTGCGGCTTTCGCGGAACACCACGTAACTGCCACTGGCAATAATCACCAAACTGCCAATCAGGGTCATCGCATCTGGCCATTCTTGGAAAATGAAAAATCCGTAAATAATCGCCCAGATCATCTGGGAATAATGCATTGGTGCGACCACGGCTGCTTCGCCAGATTTATAGGCCAGGATAATGCACAGCTGTGCCGTCGATGCCAAAATCGCCATCAAGGCAAGCGCGCCCAGATCCAGCAATTTTAGCGGCACATAGGACGGTGGCATCAACGCGCCCATCAACAACAAACTGGCAAACATTGGGTATAACAACAACACAATATTGCGTTCATCCTTGCCAATTTTGCGCACGATCAATGATCCCAAGCCACCAAACATCGCCGCCGTTAGCGCCGCGATATGGCCTAGGGTAAATTCGGTCGATCCAGGACGCAGAACGATCATCACGCCGATCAACCCGACAATGACGGCACCGCCACGGTGAATCCCCACCTTTTCGCCCAGAATGGGGATCGACAACACAGTGATGACCAATGGCATACAAAACAAAAACGCATAGACCTGCGCCATAGGTAGCACAGAAAAGGCATAAAATGCCGAAATACCGGTGATCACCGTCGCCAGCACACGCAGGGTTGACCACCACGGATGTTTGGGAATTAAATCCTGACTGCTGCGTTCGCGCAGGTGCATTGTCAGCACCATCGGAAAACTAAACAACACCGAAAAAAACAGGATTTGGAACGTCGAGTAATTGCCTCCAAGGTATTTTACAATGACATCATGCGCCGAGAATAGGGCAAAGCCCAGCAGCGCATAAATCGCACCTTTGGCATTTGGGGACATATCACACCTGATCATTTGTTTCCGCTAACATGTTAGCTCAATCACAGGTGATCGGGGCTTGGCAAGGGGAAATTTTGAACCCCTTGCCAAATTGATTTTATAGGCTTGCGTCCAAGGCCGCGATAATTGCATCGCCCATTTGCGATGTAGATACGGGTGCGACACCCTCTTGGCCCAGCAAATCAGCTGTGCGCAATCCATCCGCCAACACGGTTTCAACCGCTTTTTCCAAACGGTCTGCCTCGACACCTTGGTCAAAGCTGTAGCGCAGTGCCATTGCAAACGACAGAATGCAGGCAATCGGGTTTGCTTTGCCCTGGCCTGCGATATCGGGGGCGGATCCATGGACGGGTTCATACAATGCCTTGGGACGACCATTCGCCATGGGTGCGCCCAATGATGCAGATGGCAACATGCCCAATGACCCTGTCAGCATCGCTGCCAAATCAGACAACAAATCGCCAAACAGGTTATCCGTTACAATCACGTCGAATTGTTTGGGCCAGCGGGTCAGCTGCATTGCACCTGCGTCAGCATACATATGTGTCAGCTCAACGTCGGAATATTCGGCTTTGTGGACCTCTTCGACAACGCGGCGCCACAACACGCCAGATTCCATGACGTTTGCTTTCTCCATCGAACAGACGCGGTTGTTACGACGGCGCGCCATTTCAAATGCATTGCGCGCCACGCGTGCGATTTCGCTTTCGGTGTAACGCTGTGTATTGATGCCAACGCGTTCGTTGCCCTCTTCGAAAATACCGCGCGGTTCACCGAAATAAACACCGGATGTCAGTTCGCGCACGATCATCACATCCAGACCTGCAACCACATCCTTTTTCAGGGATGAAAAATCTGCCAACGCATCGAAACACTGCGCAGGGCGCAGGTTGGCGTACAGGTCCATTTCCTTGCGCAGACGCAACAGGCCGCGTTCTGGTTTTAGGTTGAAATCCAGATCATCATACTGCGGTCCGCCCACAGCCCCCAACAAAACGGCATCAACCTCTTGTGCTTTGGCCATTGTGTCGTCGTGCAGTGGCGTGCCGTGTGCGTCATAAGCACAACCACCGACCAAATCCTCTGACACGTCAAAGTTTAGGTCGCGCTTGGCGCCATACCAACCGATAACTTTGCGTACTTCTGCCATGACTTCTGGGCCGATCCCGTCACCGGGTAAAATTAATAATGAAGGGTTGCTCATATCTTGCTGTCCTTGGGTTTGAATCCTTGGACACTGGCCTAACCATTTGTGCGCAGATGGTCAAGAAAGCAACGCAACTAGGCCGCCTGCAAGTCCGATTTTGTTGCACCTTGCATTTGTTTTTTTCAATCTCAGTTGCCAAACGCGCCATGGCTAGACCGCGCATAATCATCGTTGTGGGAATCCCGCCCCACAGAATGATGATCCAAATCAAGACGATCAGATCCTGAAACAAAGTATTTCCAAAAATCAGCGATACCGTTTTGAACAAAATCAAAACAGCGAATAAACACACCATACCCAACCTGATGTTAATCTGCGCACGACGGCGCATGCGTTTTGCCAAATCTTTCCCACGCGTGGGATCCATCATTGGCAAATTGACCCAAACATTAAATTGCCCCCGCGCAACGGGCCAATTGGTGGTTTTGATATAGGCCCAAAACGCCAAAATACTGACCAACGACAGTCCAAGGGTAACACCCCCTGCGGCGCGTATCGATTGATAAACGGGCTTGGGCAGATCGCTTGGTATGCTCATCATCAGCATATCAATGGGGGATCCGGTAAAATCCAATATACGGCCCAAAAACATAGAGAATTGACCAAGGTTGCTGGTCCCTGATCCAAATATGAAATCCTCAAATACGCCTGCCACACAATACACCGATAAAATACCGTGCAAAAACCGAATTCGATTGAAAGGCGGTGCATCGCCTTGGCCAAGGCGCTGTATCGGGACAGCAAACGCGAAAAAATTGCGGCCGCTGAATAATCAGCACACCTGCATCATCAAACGAAAATGGGCAGCCCCGCGGCTACCCATTTTTTTGTTCCGGCCTTGGGTATGATTAGGCCCAAGGAAAGGATTGTTTCGCACGCTCTTCGTATGCGTCGATGGCAGTTGCCTTTTCCATGGTCAGACCGATATCGTCCAAACCGTTCAGCAAACAATGTTTTTTGAACGCATCGACGTCGAATTTGATCACCTCGCCATCGGATGTGGTGATGGTCTGTTCTTCCAAATCCACTTCCATACGCGCATTTGCGCCTTTTTCGGCGTCTTTCATCAACATATCGACCTGTTCTTGGGGCAGGACGATTGGCAGGATGCCATTTTTGAAACAGTTGTTGAAAAAGATATCGGCGAATGATGTCGAAATCACACATTTGATGCCGAAATCCGCAATCGCCCAAGGCGCATGTTCGCGTGACGATCCACAGCCAAAGTTATCGCCCGCAACCAAAATCTGTGCATCGCGATACTGTGGTTTGTTCAACACGAAATCAGGAATTTCATTGCCCTGACGGTCATAGCGCATTTCGTCAAACAGGTTGACACCCAAGCCCGACCGCTTGATCGTTTTCAAAAATACCTTGGGGATGATCATATCCGTATCGATATTAACCAAAGGCATCGGCGCGGCGATACCGCTTAGTTTTTGGAATTTTTCCATTACATCATCTCCCGTACGTCGGTCAGTTTGCCGGTGATTGCAGCAGCTGCGGCCATGGCGGGGGACACAAGGTGCGTGCGCCCTTTGTACCCTTGGCGGCCTTCGAAATTGCGGTTGGATGTGGATGCGCAGCGTTCACCTTCGGCCAGCTGATCTGGGTTCATCGCCAAACACATAGAACATCCCGCCATACGCCATTCGAAACCTGCGTCCTTAAAGATGTCGGCCAGGCCTTCTTCTTCGGCTTGGGCACGAACCAGACCAGACCCAGGAACGACCATGGCACGCATGCCGTCTTTGACTTTCTTGCCTTTCAGGATTTCCGCAGCAGCGCGCAAATCTTCGATGCGGCCGTTGGTGCAGGATCCGATGAACACGGTATCAATTTCGATATCGGTCAGTTTTTGACCCGCCGTCAGGCCCATGTAATCCAAGGCGCGTTTTGCGGCCTCAACCTTGCCACCTTTGAAATCCTCAGGTGCGGGAACGGTTGCGGTGATCGGCAACACATCCTCGGGCGATGTGCCCCATGTCACAACGGGGGCGATATCTTCGCCTGCGATTGTGATGACCTTGTCGAAATGCGCACCTTCGTCGGTGAACAGGGTTTTCCAATATGCAACAGCGGCTTCCCATGCGGCGCCTTTGGGGGCGTGTGGGCGACCTTTGCAGTATTCGAACGTCTTTTCATCTGGCGCGATCAGGCCAGCGCGCGCGCCGCCTTCGATGGCCATGTTACAGACGGTCATGCGACCCTCCATCGACAGATCGCGGATCGCTTCGCCGCAATATTCGATGACATAGCCTGTGCCGCCTGCGGTCCCTGTGGCACCGATAACGGACAATGTGATGTCCTTGGCGGTCACACCTGGGCGCAATTTGCCGGTGATTTCCACCTTCATGTTTTTGGATTTCTTCTGGATCAAGGTTTGCGTGGCCAGCACGTGTTCCACCTCAGACGTGCCGATACCATGGGCCAGCGAGCCGAATGCGCCATGCGTCGCGGTGTGGCTGTCACCACAGACAACGGTCATACCGGGCAATGTCCAACCCTGTTCTGGGCCAACGATATGCACGATCCCCTGACGCACGTCAGACACGGGGTAATAATGAACACCGAAATCACGCGCATTTTTGTCCAGTGCTTCGACTTGGATACGGCTTTCTTCGTTTTCGATCACGCCGGATGCGCGGTCCAGTGTGGTCGGCACGTTGTGATCCGGCACAGCGATGGTTTTTTCAGGCGCGCGCACTTGGCGGCCCGCCATGCGCAATCCTTCGAACGCTTGGGGGCTGGTCACTTCGTGAACCAAATGGCGGTCGATGTACAACAGGCTGGTGCCATCTGCGTCCTCAGACACAACATGGGCGTCCCAGATTTTATCATAAAGGGTCTTGGGGGCGGTCATTTTTAATCCTCTCCCGCTAGAGTTTTGAAAATTTGGTGAATCCGAATGGGGCCAGCGTCAAAGGCTGGCAAGCACAGTGTGCATCGCACCAAAAAACCGCCAAGGCAGTCGTGTGCGATCATCAATGGTAAAGACTCGGGCTTTCATGCATACCCACATACGACGAAATGGCCCGCGCTTCAAGTATTGTTGCATGGGGCCATCTCTGTGGGTGCGTTATTCTGTGTATTCCAATAAATCCGCGGGCTGGCATTCCAATTCACGGCAAATGGCAGACAGGGTGTCAAAACGGATGCCTTTGACCTTGCCGCTTTTCAGTAGGCTCAGGTTTTGTTCGGTGATGCCAATCCTTTCCGCCAATTCGCGCGATTTCATTTTGCGTGTGGCCAACATAACGTCCAAACGTACAACAATGGCCATTACACAAATTCCTGATTTTCGATCTGAATTTTACGGGCCTCGTGAAACACCCAACCGATAATGGCAAAGCCAAACCCAGCCAAGAACAGCGAAATATAGCCGGGATCATAAAAATAGCGTGGCCCAAACATCCCATCAGGATTTCGCGCGCTCAGGATCATACGCGCCAGACTGGGCAAAAGGGTGTCGCCAATCATGGCCGCCATCACAGCAAAACCCATGTTTCGCAGATATCGCGTCGTGACCAGCGTAAAATATTCACCCACCCGAAATTTATACAACAGTTTCACAGCATAATAAAACGCGACCAATGACGAAAGAATAACAGACAGCCATGCCACGCCATAAAGCAACCGTTGCCAGACAGATACTGTTACTTCAGGATGCACGACATATACATTGTGCAGCCGCCCATCTATGTCATGCACTGTCGTGGTCTTATAAATCATATCCCCAACAACATAAGGGGTAACAGTCAAAATCAAATTCACCAGCCAATAGACCATGAATGTCGACACACATACCGCCAAAACCGTCGAGGCCAATTTTACCTTTCTTTCCATACTATATCCCCATCAATAATTATTTATTGTTTTACATTAATTAATTCACAATAAACAGTGATTCTTTTTTTGATTGCAAGGAATATTTCCACCGCCTATTTCCTGAATTGATCCAATCATGCGTTCGCAGTACTGTAGTGGTCAGGTCAGGGGAACATCATATGACAGATACGACACAAACCGCGCCCGATGGCGCGCAAAACACTGGCGACATTGCGCTGGGCCTGTATGATCAGGCGTTGTATTTCGCGACAGGATTATTGCGCCCTTGGAATGCCTATCAGGTTGGCATTATCGTGGCGATTGCGCTGGCTGCTTGGGTGTTGGCCCGCGTGATGGGGCCCAGAATTGATACCCTGATCGCAGGGCGTGCGCGTATTTTGGCCCCCCTGCGCAATCGATTAACGCTGATCGTTTTTGTAGTGCTCGCGTGGGCGACCTATCTGGTGATGCAGGAAATGACATGGCCCAGCCGGTCCTATATGATTGGCATTGCTGCAAAACTGTCACTGGGCTGGGTCACTATCGCGATCCTGACCCGTATGATTGGCAATGGGTTTTTGCGATCCTTGATCCGCTATCTGGGCTGGATCTGGATCACCCTATCGGTGCTGAACCTGACCGACGACACCATCGCGCTGCTTGACAGTGCGGCACTGACCATTGGCGACACCCGGTTGTCGCTGTGGCTGCTGGCGCAGGGCGCCTTTAGCATCACATGCCTGTTTGTTGCGGCAAAATTCATCGCGACCACCAGCACCGCGAAAATCAAATCTAACAGCGATATTTCGCCATCTATGCAGGTCTTGGTGATCAAATTCCTGCAGGTCGTCCTGTATGGTGCTGCGTTTTTCTTGGGCCTGAAATCGGTTGGCTTTGACCTGACAGGTCTGGCCGTGCTGTCAGGTGCTATCGGTGTGGGCCTTGGTTTTGGTCTGCAGAAAGTGGTATCAAACCTTGTCTCGGGCATCATCATTTTGCTGGATAAATCCATCAAACCGGGGGACGTGATCAGCCTGGGCGATACATTCGGTTGGATCGAATCATTGGGCGCGCGCTATGTGTCCGTGGTCACCCGCGATGGCCGTGAATACCTGATCCCGAACGAAGATCTGATCACGGGTCAGGTGGTCAACTGGTCCCATTCCAACGATTTTGTCCGCCTTGACTTGCATTTTGGCACGGCCTACGGCGACGACCCCCATCAGGTTCGCACCATCGCGATAAACGCCGCCCTAACCGTCCCGCGCGTCTTGGGCGATCGCAAACCCGTGTGCCACATCGTAAATTTCGGAAACAGTTCGGTGGATTATGTCCTGCGGTTCTGGATCAAAGACCCCACATCCGGCCTGACAAACATCCGCGGCGATGTCTATCTGGCCCTATGGGACGCGTTCCAATCCCACAACATCACCATCCCATTCCCCCAAAGCGAAGTGCGTATCCTAAACGCCACACCCCAGTTATCCGATTGACACACCAAGGATTGAGACCTAAGTGCTCTACTGCTATACTTAAGCCACGCCCAGCGCTGGGGCCGTCAGCGCGCTAGTCAAGGAGGACAGAGTCCTGACACCTAGTCAAATATCAGCCACAGCTGTTGACAAACCTTCGCCCACAATGACGGGCGGAACGACAAAAATCACCAGCGAAGAACTGCTGGCCGTAATCTTGAAATCCCTTGACGATGACAAAGCCGAAGAGGTCGTGCAAATCGACCTGCGCGGAAAATCATCTATTGGCGATTATATGGTTATCGCCTCCGGACGTTCATCACGCCAGGTTTCATCCATCGCCGAAAAACTGGCAGATCGTTTGAAACAAGATCACGCCAGACTTTGCAAAGTCGAGGGCAAAGAAACAGGTGATTGGGTTTTGATTGATACGGGCGACGTCATCGTCCATATTTTCCGCCCCGAGGTTCGCGAATTTTATCAGTTGGAAAAAATGTGGCTACCGCAAAGCCAAGCATAACCCAATAAAATGCGTATCACCATATGTGCTGTGGGCCGCCTCAGACGCGGTCCGGAACTTGATTTATTATCTGATTACCTTGACCGGTTTAATAAATCAGGTCGCAACTTGGGGTTCGCCCCTGCTCAAATTATCGAAGTCGAAGACAAAAAAAACCTCGGCATGACAGCCGAGGCCGAACTGCTAAAACGCGCAATCCCCAAGGGCGCAAAACTTTGCACCCTTGATGAACGCGGCCAGCTGATCTCCTCACCCGATTTTGCCAACCAATTGGGCCGCTGGCGTGACACAGGCACCTCAGACTTGGCAATCATCATTGGGGGCGCAGACGGCATCGACCCCAACTTGCGCGCACAAGCAGACTTTTCCATCTCTTTTGGAAAAATGGTCTGGCCCCACATGCTGGCGCGTGTCATGCTTTGCGAACAAATCTACCGCGCCTCAACAATATTGGCCGGATCACCCTACCACAGAACATAAAGATCGGACTTAATATGACCAAATTCATTTTATTCACACTAACTCTTGCAACTCTAACCGCTTGTGGCGTGCCCCTCGTCCCGGGGATCTGATCTCCCCACAGGTCTTTCATTTTTGCCAAAATACTCACATCGCAACGCGGCACCCCGCGCAGCGCTTGTGATTAAATAAAATCCGCCCTAAACACATACCATCCGAACAAAGGCACCATAATGACACGAAAACCTGTTGTACTCTGTATCCTTGATGGGTGGGGCAAACGCGATGAAACGGGCGCAAATGCGCCCGCTTTGGCGCGCACCCCGAACTTTGATCAGCTGATGGCAGAATGTCCCAATGCGACCCTGATCACGCACGGTCGTGATGTGGGCTTGCCCAGCGGACAAATGGGCAATTCCGAAGTTGGCCATACAAATATCGGCGCAGGCCGCGTGGTCGCTATGGACCTAGGACAAATCGACCTTGCGGTCGAGGATGGCAGCTTTTTTACCAATGCCGCACTGACAGATTTCATCGCGACACTGCGCAAATCGGGCGGCACAGCTCATGTGATGGGTGTCGTGTCCGATGGCGGTGTCCATGGGCATATTGAACACGTACTTGCCGCACTACGCGCGCTCTCGGATGCGAATATCCCAACTGTTTTGCACGCAATCACGGACGGGCGCGATGTCGCGCCAAGTTCAGCACAAGGATATATGCAAGACCTTGTCCAACGACTGCCCCAAGGCGTTTTTGTGGCAACCGTTACGGGGCGGTATTATGCCATGGATCGCGATAACCGTTGGGAACGCGTTTCAACGGCCTATCATGCGATGGTGGATGGCACGGCAACGATAACAGCACCTGACGCAATTACGGCAATCACACAATCGTATCAGGATGGCAAAACCGACGAATTCATCCCCGCCACTGTGATCAACGGATACCAAGGCGCAAAATCAGGGGACGGGTTGTTCTGTCTGAATTTCCGCGCCGACCGCGCGCGTGAAATTCTGCGTGCGATTGGGGAACAAGGCTTTGCCGATTTTGACACAGGCACCCGCCCAGATTGGGCCGCACTGCTGGGCATGGTGGAATATTCGACGGATCACAATGCCTATATGACCACCTGCTATCCCAAACAAAAAATCGTAAATACCTTGGGGGAATGGGTCGCCAAACAGGGCAAAACCCAATTCCGTTTGGCGGAAACCGAAAAATATCCCCATGTGACATTTTTCCTGAACGGTGGCAAAGAAACCCCCGAACAGGGCGAAGACCGCGCCATGCCGAAATCGCCGGCCGTGGCCACATATGATCTGCAACCCGAAATGTCCGCACCCGAAGTCACCCAAGAATTTGTCACAGCCATTCACAAGGGCTATGACCTGATCGTCACCAACTATGCCAATCCAGATATGGTTGGCCATACCGGTGATCTAGACGCGGCCATGCGCGCCTGCGAAGCCGTTGACCAAGGTTTGGGACAGGTCATCGCCGCCCTGCGGGACGCAGGCGGTGCAATGATCGTCACGGCGGACCACGGAAATTGCGAAACCATGACCGACCCCGAAACGGGCGGGCCCCATACGGCGCATACCACCAATTTGGTCCCCGTCATCCTGTTTGGCGGGCCCGATGGGGCAACATTGCGCAATGGCGGACGATTGGCCGATTTGGCCCCGACCCTGTTGCAGCTGATGGGGCTGGAAAAACCCGATGAAATGACAGGGAACAGTTTGTTAGTGTTATGACCCACCTGATGCGTAGCCTCTTTGCACTGTTATTGTGCTATGGTGTTGTGACAACACCTGGGTCCGCGCAAACCTTGGAACAACTTGCGCAGCAGGCACAACAGGCTGCGCAGAATGTGGCACAGGCGCAAATCGCGCTGGAAAAATCCAAATCCGCCAAGGATCGCGTGCGCGCCTTGACGGAAACGATCACCAGCTTTGAACAGGGCTTGGCCATTCTTCGCGACAGCCTGCGCAATGTAACCACGCAAAAATCTGGCCTACAAAACCGTTTGGACGCACAAGAGGACACCTATGCCCGCCTGCTTGGCGTGTTACTGACCATCGACAAAGCACCTGTTCAGACACAAATCCTGCATCCCGACGGCCCCTTGACCACGGCGCGCGCATCCATGTTGGTCGCAGACATCATTCCCGCACTGCGCGCCAAGGTCGACAGGCTGCGATCAGAAATGGAAACTTTGGTCTATCTGAATGATTTACAGGCGCAAATTTTTCAGGACCTCACCGATGGGCTATCCCAATTGCAAACGGCGCGCACGGAATTGACACGCGCCATTACTGACAGAACAGATTTGCCCAAACGCTTTACCGCGGACCCAAAGCAAACGGAAATCTTGCTTGCGGCCTCTGATACCTTGGCCATTTTTGCCCAAGGCTTAGACCTGATCGCCGTGGACATGGCGCAAAACAGCTTGCCCTCGATCCTGGATCGCAAAGGTTCGCTGCCATTGCCAGTCCCCGGTCGGGTCATACGTTATTTCAACGAACCCGACGCTGCGGGGATTGTACGTCCTGGCGTGATTGTTGCAACACCCGCCCAAGCGATTGTCACATCCCCAACGGCTGCAACAATTCGCTATCGCGGCCCTTTATTGGATTATGGTTTGGTCACAATATTGGAACCGCAAACGGGCGTCCTATTTATTATTGCAGGCCTTGCACAGGCCTTTGGTGAAATTGGGCAAGTTGTCCCAGCGGGCAGCCCAATTGGAATGATGGGTGGAAATTCGCAAACAATTGACGCAATCTTAGATCAAACTGCAGAAAATATGGGGACAATCCGTTCAGAAACCCTTTACATTGAAATTCGCCAAGACCAAGAACCGCAGGACCCCACCGAGTGGTTCCGCATAGGAGATAAAAAATGATCAAGAAAATCATTCTGGCAACCGGCTTTGGATGTCTGGTCGGACTAGGCGCCGCCACACAAATGGCTGGTCCGCTATTAGCTCAAGAAAAGGCAAACAAAGATAACGTATATCAGCAGCTTGATTTATTTGGCAGTATCTTTGATCGCATTCGTTCTGAATACGTAGAAGAAGTTGACGCAAGCGACCTGATCGAAGCAGCCATCAATGGTATGCTGACATCATTGGATCCGCATTCCAGCTATCTATCGCCCGATGATGCGGCCGATATGCGGACACAGACCCGTGGCGAATTTGGTGGACTGGGCATTGAGGTCACCCAAGAAGAAGGCTATGTCAAAGTGGTGTCCCCCATTGACGACACGCCCGCCGATGCCGCCGGCATCGAGGCTGGTGATTTCATCACCCATGTTGATGGCGAAAGCGTGCTTGGCCTAACTTTGAACGAAGCTGTCGATCGCATGCGCGGGCCAGTCGGGTCCGAAATTATCATCACAGTCGTACGCGAAGGCGAAACCGAGCCGTTTGATGTTTCAATCATCCGCGACACCATCCAACTGACCGCGGCGCGTGCCCGCTCCGAAGGTGAAACAGTTGTCTTGCGTGTCACCACATTTAACGACAACACCTATGACAATATGGCAGACGGGTTGGCCGAACAAATCGAAGCGGCCGGCGGCATCGACAACATCAATGGCGTTGTTTTGGATCTGCGCAACAATCCCGGCGGATTGTTGACCCAAGCGATCCGTGTATCCGACGCATTCCTTGAAAAGGGTGAAATCGTATCCACCCGTGGTCGTGATCCCAACGATGGCGAACGGTTCAACGCCAAGGCGGGCGATCTGATTGATGGCAAACCGATCGTCGTGTTGATTAACGGCGGGTCCGCATCTGCATCCGAAATCGTGGCCGGCGCATTGCAGGACCATCGCCGCGCGATTGTTGTGGGCACCAAAAGTTTCGGCAAAGGATCGGTCCAAACCGTCATGCCACTGCGCGGCAGCGGTGCAATGCGGTTGACGACGGCGCGCTATTACACGCCATCGGGCCGGTCAATCCAAAATCTGGGCGTGTCGCCTGACATCATCGTCAAACAGCCCCGCCGCTCGGTCGAGCCTGAGGACGAAGACGATCGCCCCACCCGTTCCGAAGCTGATCTGCGCGGGTCGTTGTCAAATGACAGCCTAAGCGAAGATGAGATCCGCCAAATCGAAGAGGACCGTGCCAAGGCCGAAGAAAGCGCAAAGCTACGCGACGAAGATTATCAGCTGGCCTATGCCATTGATATTCTGAAAGGTTTGTCCGCAATCGAGATGGCGAAATAATGGGCCAGATCAATATCGATACACTGCCCTATCGTGAAAACGTGGGCATCATGTTGGTCAATGCGTCGGGTCACGTTTTCGTGGCCCAGCGCTTGGACAACAATTCAGACGCATGGCAAATGCCCCAAGGTGGCATCGATGCGGGCGAAACCCCGCGTGATGCAGCCCTGCGCGAATTGACCGAGGAAACCGGCGTTACGCCTGATTTGGTGGATATTGATTCCGAAACGGCGGATTGGGTGGCCTATGACCTGCCATTGGAAATGATCCCCCAGATTTGGGGCGGCAAATATCGTGGCCAAAAACAGAAATGGTTTCGCCTGACGTTCCACGGGACCGACGCGGATATCAACATCGAAACCGAACACCCGGAATTTTCGCAATGGCAATGGCTGCCCGCTGGCGAGTTGGCAGACCGGATTGTACCGTTCAAACGCGATGTCTATGCGCAGGTCGTCGCCGAACTGGCGAACGATTTGGTGTAATTTACAATGAACTGGGACGAATATCGCCAATGGGCGAAAGAAATCGCCGATTGGGGCGCAAAATATCATGAAAACATTCGTGATTTACCCGTGCGCGCGCAATCGAAACCCGGCGATATTGCAGCCCAATTGGCCGATAGCGCCCCAGAAACCGGTCAGGACATGCGCGATATTTGGAATGATTTCCAATCCATTGTGCTGCCCGGTATGACCCATTGGCAACATCCCCGGTTTTTCGCCTATTTCCCCGCCAATGCCACACCACCCAGTATGTTGGCCGAACAGGCGGCATCGATTATGGCGGCGCAATGTATGTTGTGGCAAACATCGCCTGCGGCCACGGAAATGGAAACCAAAACGCTGGATTGGCTGCGCCAAGCTGTGGGGCTGAACACCGGATTTTCCGGCGTGATCCAAGACAGCGCATCAGGCGCCACATTGGCCGCCGTGCTGACCATGCGCGAACGCGCCCTGAATTGGTCAGGCAACAGCGCAGGATTATCTGCGCAACCCCGCCTGCGTGTTTATTGCAGCAGCGAAGTACATTCATCCATTGATCGCGCCGTATGGATATCAGGTATCGGCGGCGACAACATTGTGCGCATACCGGTTGCCGGTAAATTGCGTTCCATGGACCCAAGCGCCCTTCGTCAGGCGATATTAGACGATAAAGCGGCAGGATACAGTCCAGCAGGGATTATCGCCTGTGTCGGGGCCACTGGCATGGGTGCATGCGACCAAATTGATGCCATCATGGATATTGCTGGCGAATTCGATCTTTACACGCACATTGATGCCGCTTGGGCCGGATCGGCCATGATCTGCCCCGAATATCGCCATCTATGGCAAGGCGCGGATCGCGCAGACAGCATTGTATTTAACCCGCACAAATGGCTGGGCGTGCAATTTGATTGCTGCGCGCATTTCCTGAAATCCCCTGCGGATTTAACGAAAACGCTGGCGATCCAGCCCGAATACCTGAAAACCCATGGGGCGGGTGGATTTATCAATTATTCCGAATGGTCTGTCCCCTTGGGTCGTCGGTTTCGGGCGCTGAAACTGTGGTTTATGTTGCGCAACTATGGCTTGGCCGAATTGCGCAATCGCATTCGCAACCATGTGGCATGGGCCGAACATATGGCAAACCGCCTGTCACAGACACCGAATTTCGAAATTGTCACCGACCCGATCCTGTCGCTGTTTACATTCCGCTTTGCCCCGCAGGGGGATGACGACTTGGATGACCTAAACCAACGCTTGGTCGACGCAATCAACGACGATGGGCGCACCTATGTGACCCAAACCCTAATTGACGGGGCCAAAGTAATCCGGTTTTCCGTTGGTCAATTTGATACAACATTGGCAGATGTAGATATGGCCTATGACGTCATCTGCAATATTGCCCAGACATTGGACCGAACATGAGCTTTGATATATTTTTAGTCTGCGCGCCCAGCCACGAACCGCTGGTTCTGGCTGAGGCATTAGAGGCCGGTTTCACATCCGCCCGTATTGTGGATGGCGGTGTGGAATTTACTGGCGATTGGCCAGACGTTTGGCGCGCGAATTTGGTGTTGCGCGGGGTCACGCGGGTTTTGGCGCGCATCGGATCGTTTCGCGCAATGCATTTGGCGCAACTGGACAAACGTGCTCGCAAAATTGATTGGGCCAGCATCCTGCGCCCCGATACCCCCGTCCGCGTCGAAGCAACCTGTCGCAAATCCAAGATTTATCACGCAGGCGCCGCACAACAACGCATCGAAACTGCCATTCGTGAAACCATTGGCGCCCCGATTTCCAAGGATGCTGCTATCGTCATCAAAACACGCATTTTTGATGATTTAGTGTCTGTTTCTATCGATACATCCGGTGAATCCCTGCACAAACGCGGCCACAAAGAGGCGGTGAACAAAGCGCCCATGCGCGAAACATTGGCCGCCGTGTTTTTGCGTCAAATGGGCTATGACGGAACGCAGCCTGTTTATGACCCGATGTGTGGTTCCGGCACCTTTGTGATTGAGGCGGCAGAATGGGCGCGCGGGCTGGCCCCCGGACGCAGCCGCAGTTTTGGATTTGAACAACTGGCCAGCTTTGATGCGCAGGCGTGGGATGCGATGAAATCAGCGGTTCAGACCCGCGATATAGACCCGCGGTTTTACGGATCTGACCGCGACCAAGGCGCGATTGCCATGTCCCAAGCCAATGCAAAACGCGCAGGCGTCGATGATATTTGCACGTTCCAGCGCGCTGCCATTTCCGATGCGGCCGCCCCTGAATCAGTGTCTAATTCTGCGAAAAATGGCATTGTCATCCTGAATCCGCCCTATGGTGGACGGATTGGGGATCGCAAGATGTTGTTTTCGCTTTATGGTGCGATGGGTCAAACATTGACCCAGAATTTCCGCGGTTGGCGTGTAGGGATCATCACCAATGATGCCGGTCTGGCCAAGGCCACGGGATTGACGTACAAACCCACCACCCCGCCAATTTCACATGGCGGGATCAAGGTGTGTTTGTACGAAACAGGGCCGCTTTAATACATCAGCGTGGCCGCAACGGCGCGTTTCCAATCGCTATATTTGCGATCGCGTGTTTCGCCGTCCATCGCGGGGGTAAATGTTTTGTCCAACACCCAATTCGCGGCAAAGCCCGCTTGGTCAGGATAAAACCCCGTTTCTTGGCCCGCCAGCCACGCAGCCCCCATCGCCGTGGTTTCCAATACGCGGGGGCGATCCACGGGGGCGTCGATGATATCCGACAGAAATTGCATCGCCCAATCCGACGCCGTCATGCCGCCATCGACGCGTAATGTGGTGTTGCCCGATGCGCCCCAATCGTCCTGCATCGCAGACAACAGATCGCGGGTTTGATACCCCACGCTTTGTAATGCGGCGCGGGCAAATTCCGCCGGCCCCGAATTGCGGGTCAAGCCATAGACCGCACCACGGCAATCCGCATTCCAATAGGGCGCGCCCAATCCGGTAAAGGCAGGCACGATAATCACATTCTGACCATCATCCGCCTGATCCGCCAAATCAGCCGTTTCCCCCGCGTTAGAGATGATTTTCATCCCATCGCGCAGCCATTGCACCACGGCACCCGCGATGAATATGGACCCCTCAAGCGCATAGGTGGTTTTGCCGTTTAATTGATAGGCAATGGTGGTCAACATACGGTTTTGTGAGGCCACCATCTGATCACCCGTGTTCAACAGGGCAAAGCACCCCGTGCCATAGGTGGATTTCATCATACCTGCATCAAAACAGGCCTGTCCAATGGTGGCCGCCTGCTGATCGCCCGCAACACCGCTAATGGCGATGGTTCCGCCCAAAACGGTGGTTGCGCCGAAATCAGCGGCGCAGTCCAGCACGTCTGGCAACATGGATTGCGGGATGTCCAGCAGGGCGCAGATATCATCGCTCCACACTCCGTTACGGATATCATACAGCAGTGTGCGCGCCGCATTGGTGGCATCTGTCACATGACGCGCCCCATCCGTTAGGTTCCAAATCAACCACGTATCCACTGTGCCAAAGGCCAACTGCCCTGCCCGCGCCGCATCACGCGCACCTGGAACGGTGTCCAGAATATATTTCACCTTGGTCCCACTGAAATAGGGATCCAATAACAGGCCCGTTTGTTCGGTGATCATTGGTTCATGGCCCGCCGCCTTTAGCGTTTGGCACATGTCCGATGTGCGCCGATCCTGCCAAACGATCGCATTGTGAATGGGTTTGCCCGTGGCACGATCCCAAACCAATGTTGTTTCGCGTTGGTTTGTAATGCCAATCGACACAATATCATCGGCCGTAACACCAGCCCCGGCCATCACATCGCGACAGGTGTCCAATGTGGTTTGCCACAGATCCATCGGATCATGTTCGACCCATCCCGATTGGGGAAAATGTTGGGTAAATTCCTGTTGCGACACGGCGTGAATGGACATGTTTGCGTCAAACAATATTGCCCGCGTTGACGTTGTGCCCTGATCAATGGCCAATACGAATTTTGTCATAATGTTCACCTTTTTTCGTTTGATCCACTATGCAAACAGAAACCGCAGAATAAAAGTGAAAATCGCACATATTCGCCCATTTTTCAGAGGGTATGGCAGAATTCGGCGTGCCCTGTTGCAGCCTGTTGCATCTTTCGTCAATGTAACCACAAAACGGTCCAAACACCGACCCAATTTCGAAATACAACATGCAAGGCGATGTGATGACCCTTACCCGACTGATATTAATCATAGCCCTGAGTATCGGGGCGCCGTTGCATGCGGAACAGATTACTGTTTTTGCGGCCGCAAGTTTGCGCAATGTCTTGGACGAGGTGATCAACCGCTATCCCGCCCCAGATGATATTGTCGTATCCTATGCCGGATCATCCACATTGGCGCGTCAAATTCAAATGGGCGCGCCTGCGGATATTTTTGTGTCTGCCAATGCCGATTGGGTCACGTTTCTGCAAACCCATGGCATCGCCGTAAACCAACCCGCAACGGTTTTGGCATCCAATCAATTGGTTTTGGTCCAGCCGGCGAATGTGTCCGATGATCCGTTGACCGCATGGACCGATTGGGCCACCGCCATCGGGTCGAAACGCATTGCGCTGGCTATGGTTGATGCGGTCCCCGCAGGTATTTATGCCAAGGCTGCGCTGACACATTTGGATGTTTGGGATCTGGTATCACCAAATATAATCCAATCAGATAATGTGCGCGCAGCATTGGGGTTGGTCGCACTTGGCGCCGTAGATTATGGAATAATCTATAAAACAGACGCGCTGTCCGAATCCAAAGTGGCCGTATTGGCGGAACTGCCCCTGCACAGCCATGAACCGATCGCATATCCCGCTGTGGTTCTGACGCAAAACGCAGCCGCGCAATCTTTCTATGATTTTTTGATTTCTGCTGCCGCGCGTGACGTTTTTGATCAATTCGGGTTTATTGTACCGTCGGGCACAGAATAATACGCTTGCTATTTCGTACAGATGTTCCATCTAATCCGAACAGCAAGATAGGGAATAAACAGGATGCAACAATGATACAGCACACGCGGTTTTTGGTGTTTTGCCTGTTTGCGGCACAGGTTCTGGTGTCCGCCAACAGCATGATTGTTGAAATTGTTGCAGGCCGCGTATTGGCGCCCTATGTCGGGATGTCACTGTACACTTGGACAGCCATTATTGCGGTTGTTTTGGCGGGGTTTTCAGCCGGTCATTGGGTTGGCGGTTGGGTGGCACACAAACCACGCGACCGCGCCCTGCGTATAACCGCAGGCTGGACCATGGCCGCAGCCGTATCAACAGCTGCGATTGTCTTTATCGTTCGTCAAAGCGCGGCAATCGCCTTGCCAATGTTTGAAACACAAGTGCCTGCCATTTTGGTCCTAACCACATTGGCATTTTTCGTCCCATCGTTTTGTGCGGGCATTCCCGCCCCTGTTTTGACGCAAATCGCGATTGATCTGGACCCGGCCAAATCAGCATCCCGCCTGGGCACAATGTTTGCCGCAGGGGCGATTGGGGCCATATTTGGGACCTTGGGCAGTGGATTTTTGTTCATTTCATGGCTGGGCACATCGATCACTCTTTTGGTTGTGACCTGTGCCTATGTGGCGCTGGCCGTTGGGTTTTGGGTCATGTCAGGTACGGTCAGATCGCTGTTTTGGCTGTTGATACTGGTGGGTGCTGGTGCGATTGGGATTGCAGGTGCGGCGCAGTCAATACAGCCGATTTGCGATCGTGAAACCGATTATTTCTGTATCCGCACGATTGACCTGTCTGACGATCCGGACCGCCCAGTGCGTGCAATGGTGTTGGATCATTTGGTACATGGGGCCAGTGCGCAGTCGGAACCTGACATCATGTACACCGACCACGCCGCCGTCCTAGAGGCGCTGGCGCGTATCATGCGGCCAAGCGATGCGTTCAGCGCGTATTTCATTGGGGGCGGCACCTATAGCATTCCCCGCAAATGGCAGGGTAATTTCCCCCAAGCCCGGCTAAGCGTTTCCGAAATTGACCCCGTTGTGACCCAGATCGCCGCGCAGAATTTCTGGTATAATCCCACCGGCGCGGATATCATTCACCAAGATGCACGCAGCCATTTGAACCAGACAACCGACACCTTTGACATAATTATCGGCGATGCTTTTACCGATATTGCGGTGCCCGAACACCTGATCACGCGCGAATTTTTTGAAACGGTGCGCAGCCGTCTGACCGCCGATGGCCGGTACTATATGAATGTTATCGACTATACAGATCGCTTGGCGGTTTTGGGGTCAATGGTTCGCACATTGCAAAGCGTTTTTCCCACAGTGGAAATTTGGGTCGAGGCACGCCAACCCGGACCAGCCGAACGTATGGTTTTCATTCTGGTCGCGGGCACGGAAAAATCACCCATTGATCAGATCACCGTGCGATCCCCAATGCCCCTGCAATATGCAGCGATGTCAGATGACTTTGTCACCATGCTAGCGCAACGGGCCACATCGCGTATTTTTACGGATGATTTCACACCAATCGCCCGCATGTTAGGTCAGCGATTTGATTAATGTGATCGGCCAAGATTCGGCATTTTCAATTTCACAGCGCCAACGGGGCACATAGGTTGGGACGGGCCTGAACCCGTAACAAACCCCAAATCACGCAGTTTTATTGTATTTTATTCCGATACTTAGGCAACTATATCCGCATCATATCAACATAACTGATAGCATATATTCACATATTAAAATTAGTAATTGATTGAAATGGCTTTCTTGCGCTAACCTGATTCCAACGGGAGTACACAGTGAAATACAAAATATTTGCGACAGCCATTTTTGCAATGGCTTTACCTGCAGCGGCACATGCGGATGCGATCGGGGATGAAACCCGCGGCAAAGATATCTTTCGAAAATGCGCATCGTGCCATCAAGTTGGAACAAATGCCAAGCATCGGGTTGGTCCAATCCTAAATGGCGTATTTGGACGCAAGGCGGGCACAGCCGACGGCTATACCAGATATTCCGAAGGCCTGACACGGGCTGGCAATGACGGTCTGGTTTGGGATTTGGAACATCTGGATGCCTATCTGGCCAATCCGAAATCATTGGTCAGCCGCACAACGATGAATTTCGCTGGTCTGAAAGACGCCCAAGATCGCGCCGACCTGATCGCGTATTTGCGTGTGTTTTCCGATAACCCCGCAAACATCCCCGAGGCAGAGCCAACAGGCGTACCGCCTGAGGTCACACTGGCCCCCGAAATTCTGGCAATCGTTGGTGATCCGGAGTATGGCAAATATCTCAGCTCTGAATGTTTGACCTGTCACCAAAGCGATGGATCAAACCAGGGTATCCCCGCCATAACCGGCTGGCCGACCGAAGATTTCGTTGTAGCGATGCACGCCTATAAGGTGAAAGTGCGCCCACATCCCGTCATGCAAATGATGGCTGGTCGCCTGTCAGACGAAGAAATTGCGGCGCTGGCTGCATATTTCAAGGATCTTGAATGATCGTTGCCGCCCATAACATGACATCCCCCCGCACCACAGGCGGGGGATATGCTTGTTTTTGGGGGGATTTTTTGGTAATTTCATGCCCATCTGGTGGTGTTTCCTGTATTTTCAGGGACGGTTCGACACTGTATGGGTTTATATTTCACAGGCCCGAAACGCAGCTGTTCGGATATTCCACCGATTATTTGATGGAGTATTTGAAAATGAAGCTATTTTATTCAACAGGGCTATATGCCCTGATTTTGGCTGCGGGTGCAGCGCAATCACAAACTGCGGATCTGACCACGAATGACCCGACGCAAATTGCCGCTGAATGCGGTGGTGATGCGGGGCGCGGGGTGGCGTTGTTTGAACAAAACTGTGCGCAATGCCATGATATCACACCCAGCACACAGTCGAAATCTGGGCCAAATTTGCATGGTGTCGTGGGACGGACCATGGGCAGTCTGCCCGACTATCCCTACTCTGCCGCTTTGCGTGCGGGGGCAGATGCGGGCACCCTTTGGGATCAGCAAAATCTGCATAAATACTTGATGGACCCCGCTGGGTATCTGGCGGGCACCACCATGCAATTTGACGGGTTTGCCAACCCGCAGGATATGTTTGATATCCTAACCTATATCCGTACTGCCAGCCTGCCGCCCGCGCCAGAACGCGGCAGTGTCACCGTGCCGGCAGAAATGGCCGCGATTGTGGGTGATGTGGCCTATGGCGAATATTTGGCAGGCGAATGTATGGCCTGCCACAGCACCGAACCGCAGGACACAGGTTTACCCGCCATTCACGGTTGGGATGACACCGATTTTATGATTGCATTGCTAGAATACAAATTACGGGCCCGCGACAATGCCCCCATGCAAATGGTGGCGCAGGCGCTGAATAACGAAGAGATTGCGGCGCTGGCCGCATATTTTGGTGCGCTGGATTAACCAGCCACCCCAAAACGGGAGGATAAAATGAAATTAAACAGACGGTTATTTTTGGGGGCAACGGCGGCAACGCTGGCAGCGCCCTATGTAAACGCTGCGGGCCACGGACGACCCAAGGTCGTGGTAATCGGTGGTGGTGCAGGCGGTGCAACAGCCGCACGTTACATCGCCAAGGACAGCAAGGGCGAAATTGATGTGACCTTGGTCGAACCATCGCGTTCGTACTACACATGCTTTTTCTCAAACCTGTATATTGGCGGGTTCCGCGACCTATCCAGCATTGCGCACAGCTATGGCACATTAGCGTCCCAATATGGCATCAACGTGGTGCATGATTGGGCCGTTGGCATTGATCGCGACGCGAAATCGGTGACTTTGGCCGGTGGCACGGTGTTGCCCTATGATCGGCTGATCCTGTCGCCCGGTATCGACTTTATCGACGGGTCAGTGCCTGGTTGGTCAACCGCAACACAAAACGCAATGCCCCACGCATACAAGGCTGGATCACAAAGCGAACTGCTGAAAGCGCAGATCGAATCCATGCCACAGGGTGGCGTGTTCGCAATGGTTGCCCCACCCAACCCATACCGCTGCCCCCCTGGCCCATATGAACGGGTGTCCATGGTGGCGCACAAACTGAAAAACGAAAACCCAACCGCCAAAATTCTGATCGTTGACCCCAAAGAGAAGTTTTCGAAACAGGGTCTGTTCGAAGAAGGCTGGCAAAAACACTATGGCGGTATGATCGAACGGATCGGCCCAGATTTCGGCGGCAATAACGTCAGTGTTGATGCAGGCGCAATGACCGTTTCCATCGACGGTTCTGTGGAAAAGGTTGACGTCTGTAACGTCATCCCCGCGATGAAGGCAGGCCGCATCTGCGAAATGGCCGGCATAACCGAAGGCAACTGGGCGCCTGTATCAGGCCACACCATGCAATCGCGTTTGGACGAAAATATCCACGTCTTGGGCGATGCAACAAACCAAGGTGACATGCCAAAATCAGGGTTTTCCGCCAACAGCCAAGCCAAGGTTGCCGCAATGGCAGTGCGCGGCGCATTGACAGGGTCCAAAGTGTTCCCTGCCAAATTCTCGAACACATGTTGGTCGTTGATCGACACCAACGACGGGATCAAAGTCGGCGCAAGCTATCAGGCAACGGACGAAAAAATCGCCAAGGTGGATGGGTTCGTTTCCCAAACAGGCGAAGATGCCGACCTGCGCAAAGCAACCTACGAAGAATCCGTCGGTTGGTACGCAGGCATCACATCCGACATGTTTGGCTAAGCCATATCACAAAAAACAAAAGGCGGGGTTTTTGCCCCGCCTTTTTTGTAGTCTGTCGTAAAACTGCGCCTAGTGCTGCAATGCGTGGACGGTCAATGCGTCCTCGGACTGTGCCTCAATCGCCAATGTGGCGGCATGGGCTGCGGCGGCCGTTGTGAAATATGGGATTTTATCGAACAGCGCGACAGATCGGATTTCACGGCTATCGTTGATCGATTGCGTGCCCTCGGTCGTGTTGATCACCAAATCAATGTCACCATTTTTCAAACGATCCACGATATTTGGGCGGCCTTCGTACACTTTGTTCACTTTGGTGCAAACAATGCCTTGTTGTTCCAGCCATGCCGCTGTTCCGGATGTGGCGACCAATTCAAATCCCTGTGAAATCAGCAACTTGGCGGCATCTGTCATTTGATCGCCTTTGTCGCTGTCTTTGATCGAGAAGAAAACAGTCCCCGATTTCGGCAGCTCCATTCCGGCGCCCATCTGTGCCTTTAGGAACGCACGGGCAAAGCTGCGATCCCAGCCCATGACTTCACCGGTTGAACGCATTTCTGGACCCAAAAGTGTATCGACACCTGGGAAACGTGCAAATGGCATCACCGCCTCTTTCACGCTGAACCATGGCATATTTGGATCAGCCAGCGTCATCGGATCCGCGATTGGCAGCGATCCACCGTAACTGACATCACGATAAGGTTCGCGCATTGGGAAATTGCTAAGCGGTTCGCCCGCCATCAAACGCGCGGCGATGGATGCAATCGCGCTGTCGGTCGCTTTGGCAACAAATGGCACGGTACGCGATGCACGTGGATTGACCTCAATCAAGTAAATTTCGCCATCTTTGACCGCGAATTGTACGTTCATCAAACCCACAACATTTAGGCCCAGCGCCAGTGCGCTTGTTTGCACCTTTAGTTCGTCGATAATCTCAGCTGACAACGAATAGGGCGGCAGGGAACAGGCGCTGTCACCGGAATGCACGCCGGCCTCTTCGATATGTTGCATGATGCCGGCGACGTGAACATTTGTACCGTCTGACAGGGCATCAACATCACATTCCACCGCACCCGATAGATAGCTGTCCAACAGGACGGGGCTGTCACCGGATACAACAACCGCTTCGCGGATATAGCGGCGCAGCTGATCCATATCGCGCACGATTTCCATCGCACGACCGCCCAAAACATAGGACGGGCGGATCACCAATGGGAAACCAATGTCTTCGGCAATTTCCAGCGCTTCGGCGTCGGAATGGGCAATGCCGTTTTTGGGTTGCTTTAATCCCAGCTGATTGACCAAGGCTTGGAACCGTTCGCGATCCTCAGCCAAATCAATCGCATCGGGTGTTGTTCCCAGAATTGGGATGCCTTCGGATTCCAGTGCATTGGCCAATTTCAACGGGGTTTGCCCGCCAAACTGCACAATCACACCATGCAATGTGCCGCTGTCCTGTTCGACGCGCAGGATTTCCATCACGTGTTCAAAGGTCAGCGGTTCGAAATACAAACGATCCGATGTGTCATAATCCGTTGAAACCGTTTCAGGGTTACAATTGACCATGATGGTTTCATAACCCACGTCTGTCAGAGAAAAACACGCATGACAGCAGCAATAGTCAAATTCGATACCCTGACCAATACGGTTTGGACCGCCGCCCAAGATCACCACTTTCTTGCGATCCGATGGGCGGGCTTCGCATTCAACTTCGCCCATCATGGGCATTTCGTATGTTGAATACATATAGGGGGTTTGTGCCTCAAATTCGGCGGCACAGGTGTCGATACGTTTAAAGACAGCGTTCACGCCCAAATTGCGGCGCGCGCGGCGTACATCTGTTTCCGAAAACCCAGTCAGTTTGGCCAAACGCGCATCGGTAAAGCCCATCATTTTCACATGGCGCATGCCGCCTGCATCATTGGGCAAGCCATTGGCGCGAATGGTTTCTTCGGCCTCGACGATTTCGCGAATACGGTCCAAGAACCAAGGATCAAAGGCGGTCACATTGTGAATTTCATCATTTGTCAGACCATAACGCATAGCCTGCGCAATGGTGCGCATCCGATCTGGTGTTTGCTGGCTGATCGCGGCAATCACGGCGGATTTCTCTGGCGCGCCTTCTATCTCAACTTCGTCAAAGCCGGTCAGGCCCGATTCCATCGATGCCAATGCTTTTTGCAAAGATTCGTGAATCGTACGACCAATCGCCATAGTTTCACCAACCGACTTCATCGCTGTGGTCAAATGGGGTTTGGACCCTGGGAATTTTTCGAACGCGAATTTTGGGATTTTGGTGACGACATAATCGATTGTTGGTTCAAAGGACGCAGGCGTTACCTTGGTAATGTCATTGTCCAATTCATCCAGCGTATAGCCGACTGCCAGTTTTGCAGCAATTTTAGCAATCGGGAAACCCGTCGCCTTGGACGCCAAGGCAGACGACCGTGACACGCGCGGGTTCATTTCGATCACGACCATGCGGCCATCGACGGGGTTAACCGCCCATTGCACGTTGGATCCGCCCGTTTCGACGCCGATTTCGCGCAGAACTGCGATCGATCCATTGCGCATGATTTGGTATTCTTTGTCCGTCAGCGTCAGCGCAGGGGCAACGGTGATGGAATCACCCGTATGCACGCCCATGGGGTCCACGTTTTCGATGGAACAAATGATGATAGCGTTGTCAGCTTTGTCGCGGACAACCTCCATTTCGTATTCTTTCCAACCCAACAGGGATTCGTCGACCAAGATTTGGTTCACGGGCGATGCGTCCATCCCTGTGCGGCAATAATATTCGTAATCTTCGCGGTTATAGGCGACACCGCCACCTGTCCCACCCAAGGTAAAGGCCGGACGGATAATCGCCGGCAGGCCGATTTCATCCAACGCATCAACCGCCAACCGCACGCCTTCGTTCAGGTCAGCTTGGCCGTTTTCTTTCTTGGGGGCGGTGATGATGGTTGCTTTGGGGTTTTCCAAACCGATGCGATCCATCGCTTCGCGGAACAATTTGCGATCTTCGGCCATTTCAATGGCGTCGCGTTTTGCGCCAATCATTTCAACGCCGTATTTGTCCAGCACGCCCATTTCCTCAAGCGCGAGCGCGGTGTTCAGACCCGTTTGACCGCCCATCGTTGGCAGCAATGCGTCGGGGCGCTCTTTCTCGATGATTTTGGCAACCACTTCTGGTGTGATGGGTTCGATATAGGTGGCATCCGCCAGACCAGGGTCTGTCATAATCGTCGCTGGGTTGGAATTGACCAACACCACGCGATACCCCTCTTCTCTCAACGCTTTACACGCTTGGGCGCCAGAATAATCGAATTCACAGGCTTGGCCAATAACGATCGGACCTGCGCCGATAATCATGATTGAGGAAATGTCGGTTCTTTTGGGCATGGGACGACCTTTTTGTTTGCGGCAGCAAAATGGGCCCGTTACAATGCGGGCGCAAATTGTTCTGCGTTATAATCAACATCCGCCTAGGATCAAGCCCCATCGGAAAAATAACGCAAATAGCCGCTATTTGGCTGTCGATTTTTTGAAATTCGGCCTATATCGCAATCAACAACACACAAGGTAACCCATGCAGATTCGGTTTGACACCGCACCAGATGCGCAAAAACATTGGTTTTCGGACCCCGTTTATACCATCCGCGCGCAGTCTGCGGGGCAGGTTGATGACGCATTGCGTCAAATTGATGATGCGCGCGCCCAAGGGTATTGGATTGCTGGATATGCCGATTACGAACTGGGCTATGCGTTGGAACCCCGCCTGGCACATCGCATGCCCGACACGCAATCAGGGCGTGATTTGCTGAACTTTGGTGTTTTTTCTGGCCCCATAGAACGCCACGATCCGACCGTATCGCCCTGTTCAATCAGCGATTGGACCCCACATTGGACCGAAAACCAGTATATCCAAGCCTTTGATCGTGTCATTGAATGGATCAAGGCCGGTGATGTGTATCAAATCAACCTAACCTTTCCGATGATGGCGCAAATCACGGGTGATGCGTGGTCGCTTTACCACGCGTTGACGTCCCGCCAGCGGGTCAAACACGGCGCATTCGTTGATCTGGGCGCAGACCAAGGCGCATTTTTGTCCCGTTCGCCGGAATTGTTTTTCCGCACTGACGCCCAAGGCCATATCGAAACCCGCCCGATGAAAGGCACCCAACCCCGACACACAGACCCAAACCGCGATGAACAAGCCCGTCGTTTTTTAGAAACCGACGAAAAAAACCGCGCCGAAAACCTGATGATCGTGGATTTGTTGCGAAATGACATTTCGCGGATCTGTCGTACCGGTTCGGTGCATGTGCCAAAATTGTTCCATGTCGAAACCTATGCAACCGTGCATCAAATGGTGTCGTTGGTGGCGGGCGAATTGGATGGCCCGGTTCAGTTTTCGCAAATCATGCGGGCGCTGTTTCCCTGTGGGTCGATCACAGGTGCGCCCAAACTGCGCGCGATGGAAATTATCGACGACCTAGAACCGGCCCCGCGTGGCATTTATTGCGGTACCATTGGCTGGATGGCCCCCGACGGCAAATCCGAATTTAATGTGGCCATTCGTACATTAGACGTAAAAAACGGACAGGCGCGCTTAAATGTCGGCGGTGGTGTCGTTTATGATAGTCTAGGTCCATCAGAATACGAGGAAGCCCTGTGGAAAGCGCGTTTTGCGAAATTGTCCCCCCCGATTGCCGCCTGATTGAAACATTTCGGTACACCCCCGGTTTTGGCGCGGTCGATCTGGGATTACACCTAAATCGCATGTGTGACAGTGCGCGCCAGTTGGGCTTTGCGTTTGATCGCGACTTGGCCGAACATATCTGCGATGGTCTAAGCGGCAACAAACCGCTGCGTTGCCGATTGACCTTGGGGGTCAAGGGCGATTTCCAACTGTCCCATGTTCCGTTGGATCCAACGCCCGCCGTCTGGCAGGTTGATATCAGCGACACGCGGCTGAACACAGGCGACGCATGGTTGGCACATAAAACCACCCAGCGCGATATTTATGACACCACACGCGCCAACCTGCCGCGTGGTATACATGAAATGCTGTTTCTAAATGAACGCGACGAATTATGCGAAGGCACAATTACCAATGTGTTCGTCGAAACACAGGGCGGCACATGGGTGACCCCCCCGATCAGCGCGGGCTGTTTGCCCGGAATATTGCGGCAAAAACTGATCAAATCCGGCGAAGTCACAGTAAAAACCGTAACACTTGGCGATTTGATGGCCGCGCGTTCCGTTGTGGTGGGCAATTCGCTGCGCGGGAAAATTCGTGCGGATTTGAACAGAACCTAGTGTTTTTGGGCGAAAAACCCCTATCAAATGGGGCAAAACGGGCCATTGCCCTTGACATCACGCGCGCAACCTTGTGTATCGCGCTAGACACGAAATCCATCAAACCCAAAGGGGCCACAAAATGCACGCCTATCGCAGCCATACCTGTGCCGATCTGAACAAATCCAACGTGGGTGACACCGTCCGTTTGTCGGGCTGGGTCCATCGCGTCCGCGATCACGGTGGTGTGTTGTTTATCGACCTGCGCGACCACTATGGTGTGACGCAGGTTCTATGTGACCCGGACAGCCCCGTTTTCAACGAATTGGAAAAGGTGCGCAGCGAATGGTGTATCCGCATTGATGGTGTGGTCAAGGCCCGTGATGAAAGCCTGATCAACACCAAAATCCCAACCGGCGAAATCGAAGTATTCGTGCGCGATGTCGAAGTATTGGGCGCATCCAACGAATTGCCCCTGATGGTGTTCGGCGACCAAGAATACCCCGAAGAAACGCGCCTGCGCTATCGGTATCTGGACCTGCGCCGTGAAGCGATGCAGCGCAACATGACCCTGCGGTCGGATGTGGTGGCCTCTATGCGTCGTCGCATGTGGGACAAGGGTTTCCGCGAATATCAAACGCCGATCATCACCGCGTCATCACCCGAAGGGGCGCGCGATTTTCTGGTGCCATCGCGTTTGCACCCTGGTAAATTTTATGCTCTGCCCCAAGCACCACAGCAATTCAAACAGCTGATCATGGTGTCAGGCTATGACAAATATTTCCAAATCGCCCCCTGTTTCCGTGACGAAGACCCACGTGCAGACCGATCCCCAACCGATTTCTATCAGTTGGATTTGGAAATGTCCTTTGTCACACAGCAGGACGTTTTTGACACCATTTCACCCGTCTTGGCCGGTGTGTTTGAAGAATTTGCCGGCGGCAAAACCGTTGATAACCCTGCTGAATGGCCGCAAATTTCATACCGCGACGCGGCGTTGTGGTACGGGTCTGATAAACCCGACCTGCGCAACCCGATTAAAATGCAGGTTGTGTCCGATCATTTCCGCGGATCCGGCTTTGCCATTTTTGCGAAACTGTTGGAACAAGATGGCACCGAAATTCGTGCGATCCCTGCCCCAACTGGTGGCAGCCGCAAATTCTGCGACCGCATGAACGCATTCGCCCAGAAAGAGGGCCTGCCAGGCATGGGCTATATTTTCTGGCGTGATGGCGACAACGGGATGGAGGCCGCCGGCCCATTGGCGAAAAACATCGGCCCAGAACGGACCGAAGCGATCCGCCAGCAACTGGGTCTGGGCGTTGGGGATGCTGCGTTTTTCTTGGGCGGCAAACCAAAATCATTCGAGAAGGTGGCGGGCCGCGCGCGCGACGTGATCGGCGCGGAATTGGGTCTGACCGATACGAACCGCTTTGCCTTTGCTTGGATCGTGGATTTCCCGATCTATGAACAGGACGAAGAAACCGGCAAAATCGATTTCGAACACAACCCGTTTTCAATGCCCCAAGGCGGAATGGACGCCCTGAACGGCGACCCGCTGCAAGTCAAAGGGTTCCAATATGATTTGGCCTGTAACGGCTACGAATTGGTATCCGGCGCGATCCGAAACCACCGCCCAGAAATCATGTTCAAAGCGTTCGAAATCGCAGGCTATGGTCAAGACGAAGTGCGCAAGCGGTTCGGCGGCATGGTCAACGCGTTCCAATACGGTGCACCCCCTCACGGTGGCTGTGCCGCTGGGATCGACCGCATCGTGATGTTGCTGGCCGACACCGCAAACATCCGCGAAGTTATCATGTTCCCGATGAACCAACGCGCAGAAGACCTGATGATGAATGCGCCATCCGATCCAATGCCCGAGCAATTGATGGAATTGAACCTGCGGGTGATCCCACAAGAATAATCAACAACTTAATTTGACCGTTGGCCCCGCCAGCGGTCAAATTTCTTAACACTTTTGTAAATTACATTCCCGCAGAATGATCTATGCTATAAACCTAGCTATAGGCATTGGACGGGTTTATGATACCGCCTCCACTTCTTACACCCCGTGAACGAGACTGCTTGCCACTCTTGGTTTCGGGGAAAACACGACATGAAATGGCACGCGAACTCGACGTATCCGTCGAGACAATAAAGAAGCATGTCCGCAGCATGTTAAAAAAATATGACGCGGCAAACATCCGTGATGCATTGCCGGCGATGCGACTGCACCAAGAATACTATTTTGACACCACCGCCAATTTCGAAGTGTTCTGCAATCTTGCGAAATTTTCTGCGGTCATTGACACAGAAAAAAGAAGTGCTTACGCAGATTTCGCACCACTTTACAGCGATCAGCCCGGTTGTTTCGTCTCTGCATTTTACGGCGGTGACAGATGCTTTCCCGCTGATCAGTGTCGAAATTGACGGGATGCGGCCAAAACCAACCGCAATTCGTGCGGGGCGGGCGATTTTCGAAACACCTGTTGTCCCAGCGGTAAAGCAAGGAACGCAGTTTACCCGAAATGCACGCGTCACGCGGACGATGCCTGCGGCGTATTCGGATGGCCATTACGCCGCATTGTGTATGTACCCAAGCGAACGCTTGGAAATGGATGTTGTTTTTCGCAGCACGCGCCCCCCAAGTCATATCGACGTAACCGTGTGCCTGCATTCGCAACAGGTCCAAGACGACAGTTTAGTCATCACACAGTCAAGCCAAGGGCTGCGTCTGGTCAGTTATGATCCAAGTTACCAAAAATGCTATGTGGTGAAATGGGCATGGTAGACCACCAATCCCAAAGCCATTTTAGCACCCTAGATTTCATTTACCCGAATTTGACCAATCGTGAACGTGATGTAATTCCCCACCTAGCCAGCGGCGCCACAGCACAAGAAATTGGGCAACACTTGGCGTTATCTGCTGAAACCGTCAAAAAACACAGCAAGAAAATTTGCGAAAAATTTGGGGGGCAGACGTTACGGGATGTACACGGCAAACTGATTGATTTTGTGTCGCTATACATTGGCCAGCCGCCAATGTTTCGGGTTTGTTGCGAAAACATGACCCAACACGTCCAAGTTCTGGTAAAGCAGAAAAAAATCATTATCACGCTAGACCATGATTTTCGCGTCGTTTCTGGCCCCGTCGACGCCCTGAAATTCACAACAGTTGACGGGGATATGCCCATTCGCAGTTTAAGCATCGAGGCGGGTGATTTAGTTTATCAACAGAAATTTTTAGGCCAAGACGAATATGTATCCCAGTTAGACAAGCCTGCAAAAACTGGGACCACTATCCGTCGCCATATTGAAATGACGCGTGATTTTGATCCATCCATGCACACCCCGTCACATTACAGCTCTTGGGCGCTATACCCCACTGGCCAGATGACTTTCATGATCACACATTTGGAATGTGATAGGCCGCCAGAGTATCAGTATGACGTGACGCTAGATTACATGGAAATCCAGGATCCAAATTTGACCGTTGAAAAATCTGATTACAAATTCACACTGCGCACTAATCGCCCCAAACTGTCACAAGTCATGACCATATCTTGGTAATCAATCATTCAAATTGGGTGAATTTCGGTCAATCGCTGATCGACCAGCCTGCGCATACGGGTAAAATCGCCCTGCTGGGCTGCTTGGATCAGGTCTGTGTCATCGACGGCACGCGCCACACCCATCAAGAATTGTCGCAAATATTGCCGCATGGCGGAATTTGGGTTTTGTGAAAACAGGTTTTTAGCGTGATGCAGTTCGTCGCGATAAACGACCAAATCCGGTTCAACACTGCCGGTATCAATTAAACGCGGTCCCCGTGGCGGGGCGTTGCCCGGCAAGACATTCAATATCATTTGCTGAAACACCCCCACGCTATGATAGGGTTTGGCCAAAAACTGGTCTGCGCCGGCCTGAATGGTGTCCGGTCCCATCGCATCATCGGCGCTGGTACCAATCAGGGCCTGCACCCTTGGGCGCGCTGTGTCCAATTCACGGATCAAATCCAGACCCGATCCATCAGGCAGCCCCACATCGACGATCACGATCGACGGACGATAGAGCCGCATATGCCGTCGCGCGGATGTGATACAATCAGCACGTCGCAATCGCGCGCCGCTGCGCAGGGACATAATGCGCACGGCTTCGCTGGAAAAACGGCTGTCTTAGACCAACAGAATGGTCAAACCCAACAACGGTTTATCAGCGGTCGCGCGGGCGGCAAAGGGCAGTGTAGCTGTGTTTGGCATTGTCATCCTCCTACTGCGGATGTGGAAACTGTGCCGAAACTTTCCTAACATTGCGTTAACAGGTATGGGTGCGCGCCTTTGTCCATAGACGAAATCAAACAAACACGGCATAACAAGCCCAGCAATATGAAAGGACACAACCATGATCGGACGATTGAACCACGTTGCCATCGCTGTTCCCGACCTAGAGGCAGCCGCCAACCAATACCGCACCGCATTGGGCGCAAATGTCGGCGCGCCACAGGACGAACCCGATCATGGGGTAACTGTAATTTTCATCGAACTGCCCAACACCAAAATCGAATTGCTGTACCCTTTGGGTGAAAACAGCCCAATTCAGGGATTCTTGGACAAAAACCCATCCGGCGGCATCCACCATGTCTGTTACGAAGTCGACGATATCATCGCCGCACGCGACCACCTGCAATCCACCGGCGCGCGCGTTTTGGGAACAGGTGAACCCAAAATCGGCGCTCATGGCAAGCCGGTGTTATTTTTGCATCCCAAGGACTTTAACGGGACGCTGGTTGAACTAGAACAAGTGTAAATAAACCCAAGGATTACCCCCATGTCGATTACCTCTGCTCTTGTTTTGTTTGCTGTGATTTGGTTCATGACCTTTCTGATCGTGATCCCCATTCGATTACAAACGCAGGGCGATCTGGGCGAAATTGTTCCAGGCACACAGGCCGGTGCGCCCGAACATCATTACCTTAAGAAAAAGGCATGGATCACCACCGGCATCACAGTGGTGTTGTGGGCGATCATTTCGGCGATCATCCTGTCAGGTTGGATCACCGTGCGCGATCTGGATTTTCACAACCGTATGGCCCCCCTAGAGGCCAGCGAATGAAATAAATGCGTAAAGGTGGCCGCGCCCAAAACCGGAACGATCAGGTTCACAATCGGAATGCTAAGCGGGGCAACCATTAAAATACCGGCCAGCCAAATTGTAACGCGATTGGCCCGCCACAAATCACGTGCGCCATTGCGCCCCACACGGCGCGCGGCGGCCATTTGAAAATATTCTCGGCCCAGCAGGTATCCGTTTAGCGCCCAAAATATAAATATCGCGACCGGTGCGAAAAACAGATATAAAATCCACGCGACCAAGTTCGCACCAATCAAGACCCCCAAAAATGCCACTGTATCACGCAGCGCGTCAGCCAAGGGCAGACCGGCCGCATCGGGCAAATGTGCATAGTGACGCCGTTCGACAGCACGCGCCACGCGGTCCAAAAACAATGACGATATGGCAGATGCAACAGGCACCATCAAAAACACAGACAGCCCCAACATCAGAACAAAACTGCCCCATCCCAAAACAGATGCAGGCGGTTCAATCGCCCCGATAAAGGGCAGCGTCAGGTTTGCAATGGATGCCAGCCACGCCAATCCATACACCAACCCCATGGACATGGCCCACAACACGCCCAAGGCCAAGGCGATACCCAACCCAACAACACCCAAAAACGCGCGGTCGCCCATTTGGCCCAGCGCGCGGAAAAACGCAGGAAAGATTAATCCAACTGCCATGTCGTAATGCTTTCTATATTCGGGCGGGGGCGTTCTGGGGGTGTGTTGGTTTCTGTGCCAAGATAAATGATACCCGCCACCCGTTCGTTATCTGCCAAATCAAATGCCTGTTCGACAAACCCACGGTCGTGATTGGGCCAGCCTGATAGCCAATTCGCGCCCCATCCGGATGCCAGCGCCGCATTGACCAATGACAAACAGACCGCGCCGGCGCTGTAGGTTTGTTCAACGGCGGGGATTTTTTCGGATGGTTTTTGAACCTCGACAACAACAACGCCCAGATGGCCGCTTTGGAATTGGTTTTTACCCTTTTGTGTCTTATCTGCGTCCAACCCCAGCGCTTGGGCGCGGTGATCGACCAAGTCAGCCAATTGGGTCAATCGCGCCTTGCCCAACACAATAAACCGCCATGGTTCCAATTTGCCGTGATCGGGCGTACGCGCGGCCATGGTCAGCAAGCTGCCCAATTCTGCCCGATTGGGCACAGGCGTGGTCAGCGTTTTGGCCGGTCGGGATCGGCGTTTTTGCAGAAATTCAATCACGGGGGGATTTGGGGTCAGCATAGGATGTCCTGTGGTTTGTTTTACTTTATTTCGGCAATCCAAGGCAAAATTGCAACCACCCGCTTGCCCCAAAGCCACGAAACTGACATCAATTCAAGAATGAAGAAGGGCGATTATTCCCATTGTGCAGACCCAAATGCCCCAATCAGGGTGCGTGTGACGCCGAATGCGTCACGCGACAAGATTGATCTGCGCGATGGTGTTTTCCATATCACGGTCACCGCCACACCCGAAAACGGCAAAGCCACAGCAGCGGTGCAAAAATTACTGGCCAAGGCGCTGGGTGTCGCGAAAACGGATCTGACCCTGACCCAAGGGGCGACATCACGCGACAAAACGTGGGTTTTGCGCGGCCAAATCGGTGTCCATTAATCCGCGGCCACAATCGTTTGCGTGATGTTCAGCAATTCCCGCGTAATTCCCGGTTCTGACATCGCATGCCCTGCAAACGGAACAATCCGCAAATCACAGGCACGCCAATCCTTGGCAATGGCATAGGCGGTTTTGGGCGGGCAGATCATGTCTTGGCGGCCCTGCACGATAAACCCAGGGATATGGGAAATCTTGGGCATATCGCGGAAAATCTGGCCATCGCAGTCCAAAAACCCACCATTGAAAAAATAGTGATTTTCGATACGCGCAAAGGTGCGCGCAAAATCAACGGGGCAATAGCCCGATTGACCATTTGCCTGAAATGACGCCAGTGCGTTTTCCCAATCAGACCAAATTTTGCCAAAATGCATTTCCTGCCGCATATCCCCGCTGAACAAACGGCGGTGATAGGCGGCAATCAAATCATCGCGTTCCTCGGGCGGGATGGCGGTTTCGAATTTTGCCCAAAGTTCGGGCCAAAAATGCCCCGCACCCCCGCCATAAAACCAATCCAGTTCCGATTGCGTCATCGCAAACACACCGCGCAGGATCAAATGTGTCGCACGATCAGGATGGGCCTGCGCATACAGCAATGACAACGTGGCGCCCCAGCTGCCGCCAAAGACGGCCCATGCCTCAATCCCCAAATGCGCGCGGATCATTTCAATGTCGGCCACCAAATGGGCGGATGTATTGTTTTGCACGCTGGATGTGGGCCGCGACCGGCCACAGCCGCGTTGATCGAATAAAATGATATGATAGCGTTCGGGATCAAAATATCGCCGCATCGACGGGCTGCACCCCGCCCCTGGTCCGCCATGCAACACCACGACAGGACGCCCATGGCGATTGCCACATTGTTCGACATAGACCTGATGTCCGTCGCCAGTGTCCAACATTTCGCTGTGAAATGGGTCAATGGGCGGAAATAACGCAGGTGCGATCGTTTTTTGGCCTAAAAATTTGTCCATAACTGTCCTATATGTATCACAACACACAAAAGACCAGAAAGCACGCGAAATGCAAGCCTCAGAAACAACAGTTGACCCGTCCGAAGTTGCCAAATTCGAAGCCATGGCAGCCGAATGGTGGGACCCGAACGGAAAATTCAAGCCGCTGCATATGCTAAACCCATGTCGGTTGGATTATATCACCACGCAGATCGCGGCGGAATATAACCGCGATTTGGGGGGCGAGCGCCCCTTTGACGGGTTGCGCATTCTGGATATCGGCTGTGGCGGGGGATTGTTGTGTGAACCTATGGCCCGTCTGGGCGCAACCGTCATAGGTGTGGACGCGGCCGAGCGCAACATCCCAGTGGCCCAAGCGCATGCCGCGCAATCAGGGCTGGATATTGATTACCGCTTTGGCACCGCCGAGGCATTGGCCCAAGCGGGCGAACAATTTGACGTGGTCCTGAACATGGAGGTGGTCGAACACGTCGCCGACCCCCAAGCCTATACCACCGCTTGCCAACAGTTGTTAAAACCCGGTGGATTGATGGTCTGTTCCACGATCAACCGTAATGCCAAAAGTTTCGCAATGGCCATCGTCGGGGCCGAATATGTCATGCGGTGGCTGCCCAAGGGCACACATGAATGGTCCAAGTTTATCACACCAGACGAATTATACACCCTGATCGAAAACGCGGGCCTTACCCCCGTCGATCGCAAAGGGTTCGTATTCAACCCAATCACATGGCAATGGAAACTGTCAGACCGCGATTTGTCCGTGAACTATGTGACCGCCAGCGTGAAACAACAGGCGTCCTAATAATCACAGGCATCCTAATCAGGTGCCAACATATACCCCGACCCACGGACCGTTTGCAGATACCGCGGTTCTTTCGGGTTGGGTTCGATTTTGCGGCGCAATCGGGTGATTTGCACGTCAATGGCGCGATCTTGGGCCTGTTCCTCATCCCGGCCCAAATCCGTGACCAGCTGAACACGGCTAACCGGTTCGCCGGCCGCCGCAGCAAAGATTTTCATCAGCTGGTTTTCCGTGGCCGTCAGGCGAATTTGTGTGTCGCCCTGCCATAATTCACCGCGTTCAATATCATAATGCGCCATACCCAACCGCAATACTTTGGGGGTTTCTATAGCCTCTGCTGGCTCTGGGACGCGGCGCAAAATGGCATTTATCCGCAACAACAGCTCTTTGGGTTCAAAGGGCTTGGACAAATAATCATCCGCGCCCGATTCCAAACCGGCGATACGATCATCTGTGTCGCCCCGCGCCGTCAACAACATGACTGGGGTAGACCGCGTAGACCGGATCCACCGTGTCAGTGACATGCCATCTTCGCCCGGCATCATCACGTCCAAAACGATCAGGTCAAATTCCAACCCGGCCAATAATTTCCGCGCATGGGCCCCGTCACGCGCCGCAGTCACCAAAAACCCATTTCGGATCAGATATTGTTTCAACAATTGTCGAATGCGTTCGTCATCATCAACGATTAATAAATGCATAGCCAACCCCTAGTCCTGACGCATCGCCATATATGCACGCCGCATATCAGGATCCATCATCGCCTCTAATACGGTCCGAAACCCCGCAACGGCATCAGGTCCGGCGTGTTTATACGCCTGTCGCATTCTATCGCGTTGCGCGTCTGATAGCTTTTGTTCCAACGCCTTGCCCGTTTCCGTCAAATGTAAATTCCGTTCGCGTTTATCGCGTGTCCCCACTTTGACGATCACCAAACCATCCTCAATCAAGGTACGCAAAACACGATTCAGTGACTGTTTTGTAACCCCAAGGATATTTAGCAGATTATTCACGGTCGTTCCCGGAACGCAGTTGATAAAATGAATGGCACGATGATGCGCGCGCCCATAGCCGTGTTCATCCAGTATACGATCAGGATCAGCGGTAAATCCACGATATGCGAAAAACATCGCCTCGATCCCGTGGCGCAGCTGTTCGTCGGTCAGGTATAACAGGGCCTCGCCCATCGGTCGTTGAATATTTTGCATGTGCGCGCTCCCATTCTTGTTTTCATTTTATGTCAGTGTTGTTGACATTCCAAGCACAAACTGGTAGCGATTCTCAGTTTTGGCGCAATATTATGTCCGAAGCGGACCAAATTCGCGCAACTTATGGCAATTTAACACAAGGGAACAGCAATGACTGGCAGCTACGAAGACCGCGATGGTAAAATTTGGCTAGATGGCAAATTGGTGGAATGGCGTGACGCTCAGGTGCATATTCTGACACACGCAATGCATTATGCCAGCTCAGTATTCGAAGGCGAACGCGCCTATAACGGCAAAATTTTCAAAAGCCGTGAACACTCAGAACGGTTAATCACATCTGGTAAACTAATCGATTTTGACCTGCCCTATAGCGTCGATGAAATCGAGGCCGCGAAACAAGCCGCGCTTGAGGCAAATGGCCTGACAGACGCCTATGTGCGTGCGGTCGCATGGCGCGGCGCGGGCGACGACATGGGTGTTGCATCGCTGCGCAACCCGGTCCGCATGGCCGTGGCCGTTTGGTCATGGGGCAACTACTATGGTGACGCCAAAATGAAAGGCGCGAAATTGGACATCGCCAAATGGCGCCGTCCCGATCCCGCCACCGCACCATCTCAGGCCAAGGCCGCGGGCCTATATATGATCGCCACCATGTCCAAACACGCGGCCGAGGCCAAGGGATGCTCTGACGCGATGATGTTCGACTATCGCGGCTATGTCGCCGAAGCGACAGGCGCCAATATCTTCTTTGTCAAAGATGGCGAAGTGCACACCCCCACACCGGACGCGTTCCTAAACGGCATCACACGTCAAACCGTGATCCAAATGCTGCGCGACAAAGGGATCAACGTCATCGAACGCCACATCATGCCCGACGAACTAGAAGGGTTCGAACAATGCTGGCTGACCGGCACCGCAGCCGAGGTCACACCCGTCGGCCAAATCGGCGATTACAATTTCGAAGTTGGCGCCCTGACCCGCGACATTTCAGAAAGCTATGAAAAACTGGTCCGCGCATAAACGTCAGTGACATATCATCATGCTGGGGCGGACGGGCGCATAACGCTCTCCGCCCTTACTTTTTGCAAAAACACGCTCAGGCTTCGGTCGGGGTTTTCTTCAAACCGGTGCTCGGTCACACGCGGATCGGTCATCAAATCCAAACGAAACGTGCGAAAATCCTGCCGCAGGTCGCACCAGCCCGACAACATCCAACCATCGGTGATATTTTGCAATGACAGCGGTTCAATCCGCCGCGATATCACATCGGTTAACGTCATATCAGCAACCTTTAACACCGACACAAGGTTATCCATCGCGTATTGGAATTGCGCACGCATATCACCTTGATGGACTGGCTGGCCCTCCGCATCCATGGCGCCCTGCCCAGATACGTTTAATTGTCGGGTTGCACCTTCGATAATTTCACCCTGATGAAACCCAAATTTTTGCGACCAAGACGATGGGTTAATTGCGGTTCGTTTCATATCAAATGCTCCATTAAAAATTTGATATGACCTGATACCACCCCCCTCCTGTCACCATAGTGACAGCAGGGTTTTCATTTTTGCCAAAATACTTCCCGCCGGAGGCATCAAACCTATCCGGCAAAGCCGCCAAATCGATCCTGAATATCCTTCAAATCAGGAATTACATCGGCCGTCCCATGCCGCGTCACCATAATGGCTGCTGCACGCGTCGCCAATCCAATCGCCTGCTCCATCGGCATCCCACGATCTAAACCAGCCAAGACATAGCCCGTAAACGTATCCCCCGCACCGGTGGTATCCACAGCCTCAACCACAATCGCGTCAAACTCAACAGCGCCTTTGGCCCCGATCCAACGACATCCTCGTGATCCCAGCGTTACAATTACATCGGCAACCCCCAAGTCGCCCAAACCTCGGCCCAGCGCAGCTTCTAACTGCTCCGCTTCAATTTCATTCAAAATCAACATATCCAGATAGGGCAAAACAGCCTGAACCGCCTCAGCAGAAAATGGCGCCGCAGCAAAACACACACGCAACCCCAATTCACGCGCCATTTTCACACCCGTAACTTGCCCCACGGTTTCATTCTGGGTGACGAAAATATCACCCACCATGGCATCACTTAACGCAGCCCCAATCTGTTCTGACGTAATCTCACCATTCCCACCGGCGAAAATAACAATCGCATTTTCCCCATGATCATCCACTGTGATAATGGCATGTCCCGTATGCGCGCCACGACCAATATGGCGCGTATCCACCCCATATTCCGTCAAACGCTGCACTGCCCAATCGCCATCTGCCCCAACACAACCGATATGGACCACCCGTGCCGCTGCACGGGCCGCGGCGACAGACATGTTCGCCCCTTTGCCACCTAAACCAATATCTAATGAGCCTGCAGAAATTGTCTCCCCTGGCCTGACCAAAGACGGCAGCCGATAAACATAATCTGCGTTAATCGATCCCAAATTATAAATCGCCATGGATCCGCATACCTTTCACAGCCCCACCGCAAGTCGCCAGACAAAAACATGCTTTCAGTTTTGTCCAAATACTCCCGCCGGAGGCTCCCATACTATCCGACCTTACAGGCCGCCAGAACAGCCATGTTCAAGATATCTGTCGATGTTGACCCTGTTGAACAAATTTGAATCGAATGATCCACACCCGACAAAATCGGCCCAATCACAGTGGCCCCCGCCATTTCTTGCATTAATTTCACCGAAATACTGGCCGAATGGCGCGCAGGAACAACCAAAATATTGGCCGGACCTGTCAACCGCGAAAACGGATAGCTGGCTTGCGCCTTGGCGTTCAACGCCACATCAACCGTCATTTCGCCATCATATTCGAAATCAACACCACGCGCATCTAACACTTTGGGCGCGATGTGCATTTTTTCAGCGCGCTCTGATACAGGGTAGCCAAACGTAGAAAAGCTGACAAAGGCCACGCGCGGCTCTAAACCCAAATGCCGTGCAACACCGGCGCAGCGTTCGGCGATATCCGCCAAATCGTTTTCATCGGGCCATTCATGCACCAAAGTATCCGAAATCAACACGATCCGTCCCTTGTGCAGCAATGCGGTCACACCCACGGCCCCGTGATGGGCATCAGCGTCAAACACATGGTTGATCAATTCCAACACATGCGCCGATTTGCGGGTGGCACCGGTGACCAAACCGTCTCCATGTCCATGGGCCAACATCAGCGATGAAAAGACATGCCGATCACGCGCGGCCAAACGATGGATATCGGCACGATCATAACCTTTGCGCTGCAGGCGCGTGTACAAATATTCCTTATATATTGCCAAATGCTTGGTATTTGCGGCGTTGACCACCTCTAATTCGCGTACAGCATCGCCCAGACCTTCGGCCTCTAACTTGGCTTTGACATCTGCTTCGCGGCCGACGACCAATGCCTTGCCCATTCCAGAACGTTGATATTCAACGGCGGCCCGCAGAACACGCGGATCATCGCCTTCGGCAAAAATCATACGCGCTTGGGCGGCACGCGCACGGGCATTCAATCCCCGCAGGATCGACGCTGTCGGATCCATCCGGGACTGCAGGGTTTGCTGATATCCGTCCATATCAATAATGGGCCGCCGCGCAGCCCCCGTATCCATACCCGCCTGCGCAACAGCTGGGGGAATACGGTGGATCAAGCGCGGGTCAAACGGTGTCGGAATGATATAATCGCGACCAAAGGTTAATTTACGCCCATAGGCAATCGCAACCTCGTCTGGCACATCTTCGCGGGCCAATTCGGCCAATGCCCGTGCGCAGGCGATTTTCATTTCATCATTGATCGCGCGGGCATTAATATCCAACGCGCCACGGAACAAATATGGGAACCCCAACACATTGTTCACTTGGTTCGGATAATCACTGCGACCAGTTGCGACGATGGCGTCGGGGCGCACTTCGTGGGCCTCTTCTGGTGTGATTTCGGGATCAGGGTTCGCCATGGCGAAAATAACGGGGTTATCGGCCATCGAAATGACCATATCTTGGGTCACGGCCCCTTTGACCGACACGCCCAAGAACACATCCGCACCTTTCATCGCCTCTTCCAGGGTGCGCAATTCTGTGGAAATGGCATGGGCCGATTTCCACTGGTTCATGCCTTCGGTCCGGCCCTGATAAATGACGCCTTTGGTATCACAGACGATACAGTTTTGATGCCGCGCGCCCATGGATTTCAGCAATTCGATACAGGCGATGCCAGCCGCGCCTGCACCGTTCAAAACGATCTTAACATCTTCGATTTTCTTGTCTGACAGTTCCAGCGCATTCAGCAAGCCGGCCGCACAAATCACAGCCGTACCATGCTGGTCATCGTGGAACACGGGGATGTCCATTTCCTCTTTCAAGCGCTGTTCAATGATGAAACATTCAGGCGCTTTGATATCCTCAAGGTTGATCCCGCCAAAGGTCGGCCCCATCAATTTCACCGCGCGACAAAATTCGTCGGGATCCTCGGTGTCCAATTCGATATCGATGGAATTCACATCCGCAAACCGTTTGAACAGAACCGATTTCCCCTCCATCACGGGTTTGCTGCCCAGCGCGCCTAGATTGCCCAAACCCAACACCGCTGTCCCGTTGGAAATCACCGCAACCAAGTTGCCTTTGTTCGTATAATCATACGCCAATTCAGGATTTTGCGCGATTTCTTCGCATGGCACGGCCACACCGGGGGAATAGGCCAGCGACAGATCTTTCTGCGTGGTCATGGGAACCGTTGCGGCCACTTCCCATTTGCCGGGTGTCGGTTGCAGGTGAAAGGCCAGGGCCTCTTCTCGGGTGATTTTTGCTTTAGCCATCTCAGCATCCTTTATTGCGCAAATCACACTTACCGCGCAATTTTATTAGGTGCAAGCAGATCGTTTTCCTCTTTCATACCGCGCGGGGGACGATTAAGTTAACACAAAAGTTAAGGGAGAATTTTCGTGACCCCAATGATGGCCCAATATATGGAAATCAAGGCGCAATATCCAAATGCCTTGTTGTTTTACCGCATGGGCGATTTTTACGAATTGTTTTTTGATGATGCTGTGGCCGCGGCAGACGCGCTGGACATAGCACTGACAAAACGGGGCAAACATGATGGCGACGATATCCCCATGTGCGGGGTCCCCCATCATGCCGCGGAAAATTACCTGCTGACCCTGATCCGCAAAGGATTCCGTGTAGCCGTCTGCGAACAGTTGGAAACCCCAGCCGAGGCGAAAAAGCGCGGATCAAAGTCCGTGGTCAAACGTGATGTTGTGCGTCTGGTCACCCCCGGCACATTGACCGAGGACAGCCTGCTAGAGGCACGGCGCCACAATTACTTGGCCGCCTTTTCGATCGTGCGCGATCAGGGGGCCTTGGCATGGGTTGATATTTCCACAGGATCATTTTCGGTCATGCCCCTTCCGGCCGTGCGTTTGGGCCCAGAACTGGCACGCCTGGCCCCGGCCGAGGTTGCCCTGCCCGAACAGCTTGCGTCAGAATACAGATCAATCATTACGGAAAGTGGGGCCGCACCAACCCCATTATCGCGCGCCAGTTTTGACAGTGCCGCCGCCCAAGATCGCATAACATCGCTGTTCAACATTGATACGCTAGATGCCTTTGGCACCTTTGATCGGGCCGAAATTTCCGCGATGGGCGCAATCATTGATTATCTGGATATCACGCAAAAGGGCAAATTGCCCCTGCTGCAACGACCGGTCAAAGAATCCACGAATCGCGTCATGCAAATCGATGCCGCAACCCGACGCAATTTGGAATTAATGCGATCCTTGACCACAGGTGGACGCAATGGATCGCTGTTGGGTGTGATGGATTGCACCGCCACCGCAGGGGGCGCAAGGTTGCTGGAACGGCGACTGTCATCGCCATCCTTGGACGTGTCTGTGATCCACAACCGTTTGGACGCGGTCGAACATATGGCCAATGATCCAACGGTGAAAAACGATCTACGCCAAGCCCTAGGCAAGGTCCCCGATCTGGATCGCGCGCTGTCGCGCATCGCAATGGACCGCGCAGGCCCCCGCGACATCGCTGCAATCCGTGCAGGGCTGACACAGGCAGAATTGATTTCCGACACCGTCGATCTGACCAATGCCCCTATTGTCGTGGCACAATCCGTTGGCGCCTTACAGGGCCATCAGGACCTGATCGACCTGCTAGATCGCGCCATAGTGGCCGAACCCCCGCTGCTAACACGCGACGGCGGATTTATTGCGCCCGACTACCACGCCGAACTGGACGAATATCGTACCCTACGCGACCAAGGCCGCAGCGTCATCGCCAAGATGCAGCAAGAGTATATTCAACAAACAGGCATCACATCGCTGAAAATCAAACACAACAACGTACTAGGGTATTTCATCGAAACAACCGCACTGCATGCCGAAAAAATGATGGCCCCGCCACTGTCGGAAACCTTTATCCATCGGCAAACCACCGCGAACCAAGTGCGCTTTACCACTCTTGCCCTGTCTGAAACAGAAACCAAAATCTTAAACGCGGGCAATTACGCACTGGAAATCGAAAAACACCTGTTCCAACAACTGACATCCCAGCTGCTGGATCAATCCGATGCAATCATGTCAGTGTCAAATGCGCTGGCCGAACTGGATCTGGCCTGCGCCATGGCCGATCTGGCAACGCGCTTGGATTGGGTGCGCCCCAATGTGGACGACAGCCGCGCCTTTTCGATCCAAGGCGGCCGCCACCCCGTGGTGGAATCGGCCCTTATCCGCGATGGACACAGCTTTGTCGCCAATGACTGCGGATTGGACGATGGGTCCATCTGGCTGCTGACGGGTCCAAACATGGCGGGTAAATCCACATTCCTACGTCAAAATGCTCTGATCGCAGTAATGGCGCAAATGGGGTCCTTTGTTCCAGCACAATCGGCCCGCATCGGGCTCGTCAATCAACTGTTCAGCCGTGTTGGTGCGTCGGATGATTTGGCCCGTGGTCGGTCCACATTCATGGTCGAAATGGTCGAAACCGCGGCCATTTTGAACCAAGCCGGCGACCGCGCCTTGGTCATTTTGGACGAAATCGGCCGCGGCACAGCAACCTATGATGGCCTGTCCATCGCATGGGCAACGCTGGAACACCTGCACGACGTGAATGGCGCACGCGCGCTCTTTGCTACGCACTATCACGAACTGACGGCACTGGCACAAAAATTGGACCGCGTCGATAACGCCACCGTCGCCGTCAAGGAATGGGATGGCGATGTCATTTTCCTACACCAAGTCAAACAAGGCGCCGCAGATCGTTCGTATGGGGTTCAGGTCGCAAAACTCGCAGGCCTGCCCGCATCCGTCGTCGATCGCGCCCGCGTGGTCCTAGACGCACTGGAACAAGGCGAACGCACAGGCAAAACCGCCCCAAAAACCATCATCGATGATCTGCCTCTGTTTTCGGCCGTCCGCGACACCCCAAAACCTCAGCCCACCAAAACCGCACCCGCGCTGCAGGCCCTGTCCGACATAAACCCAGACGACCTAACACCAAAACAGGCGCTCGACGAACTCTACCGCCTGCGCGCGCTGATCGATCAAAAATAAATGATCTTTCATTTTTGCAAAAATACTCCCGCCGGAGGCTCCGGCGGGATCAAGCTTATCCAGCCCTAGCCAGCCATCGACGACACACCAACTTGCGCAGGGCGCAACAGACGATCGTGCAGCATAAATCCTTCGGCAGATACCTGAATAATATCGCCTGCTTTTGTGCCGGGCACTGGTGCTTCGAACATCGCCTCGTGATGCTGCGGATCGAACCGATCACCAACCGCGGGCGAAATCAGCTTGATGCCATGCTTGGCAAAGACATTGACCAGTTCGCGTTGGGTCAATTCGATGCCTTCGATAAACGCTGCGCTGGCATCGCGCTGTTCGTCAGAAATCGCCTCTAACGCACGCTTTAGGTTGTCATAAACCGGCAACAAATCGCGGGCCAATTTTGACCCGCCATAGTTTTCGGCCTCGCGGCGATCTTTGTCTGCGCGTTTGCGGGAATTTTCTGCATCCGCAAGCGCGCGCATAAAGCGGTCTTTGTATTCGTCGCGCTCTGCCTTGACCGCGTCCAATTCATCCGCTGCAGCAACTTCGGCGTCGATGTCGATATATTCGTCGGCGGCCTCTGCCTCTTCGGCAGCTGCGGTTTCGATATCGTCCAAAAATTCGTTTTCTTTTGGCTCTGCCATGTTCAGTCCTCTAACGTCTGTCAGCGATCAGTTTCCCGACCAGCTGCGCTGTATAATCCACAATCGGAACAATGCGTCCATAATTCAGCCGCGTCGGTCCAATCACACCGACCGCGCCGATGATTTGTCTTTCAGCATTCATATAAGGAGAAACAACCAAAGATGAACCCGAAAGCGAAAAAAGTTTATTCTCAGACCCAATAAAAATGCGCACACCGTCGCCTGACTGGGTTAGCTCTAAGAAGTCTGCTATATCGCGCTTTCGTTCTAAATCGTCAAACAGGTTTTTAATACGCTCCAATTCGGTTTCCGCGGTATCGTCGCCGATCAAATTCGACCGTCCGCGAACAATCAATCGTTCATTGCGGTCGCCCGAATTTTCCCAAACGACCATCCCTGTTTCCACCAAATCTTGGGCCAGACTGTCCAGCTCTTGGCGGCGTTTTTTAATTTCTTGTTCGACCAGTTTTCGGGCCTCGTTCAATGTATGGCCAGCCATGATAGCATTCAGGAAATTTGCTGCTTCGCGCATCGAACTGGGTGTTTGGCCAATCGGTGGGCTGAACAAACGGTTTTCAACATGCCCATCCGCAAAAACCAAGACGACCAGCGCACGATCGGGCGACAGGGATACAAATTCGATATGCTTCACGGGCGCTTCGTGTTTTGGGGCCAAGACCAGGGATGCGCCTTGGGTCACGCCAGACAACGCGGTGCTGACACGATCCAACATATCCCCCACATCGGATGAATTGCCGGTGGATTGATCCAGCTTGACGCGATCATCTTGGGTCAGGTCTGTGACCTCTAGCAAACCATCGACAAACATACGCAGGCCGGTTTGGGTGGGTATGCGCCCCGCGCTGGTGTGCGGACTGCCCAACAGGCCTAGGTATTCTAGGTCTGCCATGACATTGCGAATGGTTGCGGCGCTGACTTTTTCGCTGAAATCACGTGTTAGGGTGCGTGACCCTACAGGTTCGCCATTTTGCAAATACCCCTCGACCACGCGGCGGAATACCTCGCGGGATCGGTCGTTTAGTTCGTTCAACAATGCGCTTTTGTCTGACATCTGTTGCCTCTTTGTCTGCCATCATTAAAACGGACCTGTCAGAAAGGTCAATCGGGGTTGCACTTATAGGGTGGTCGCATGTATCCATCACATCAAGAGCGAAAGGAATTCATATGCGCCCCTCAGGAAGAAAACTAGACGAAATGCGGTCCGTGTCCATTGACGTAAACGTGACCAAACATGCAGAAGGATCCTGTATGATCCGAATGGGTGATACACATGTTTTATGCACCGCAACAATAGAAGATCGCGTTCCGCCCTTTATTAAAGGGTCCGGCCTTGGCTGGGTGACAGCAGAATACGGCATGTTGCCCCGATCCACAAGTTCGCGCATGCGCCGCGAAGCTGCGTCCGGCAAACAAGGCGGACGTACCGTCGAAATTCAACGCCTGATCGGACGATCCCTGCGCGCGGGTGTCGATCGTGTTGCAATGGGCGAACGTCAGATTACGGTTGATTGCGATGTGATCCAAGCCGATGGTGGGACACGCTGTGCATCGATCACCGGTGGTTGGGTTGCACTGCGTTTGGCGGTCAACAAACTGATCAAGGCCGGTGACGTCACCACCGACCCGCTGATTTCACCCGTGGCGGCCATCAGCTGCGGCATCTACGCGGGCCAACCGGTGTTGGATCTGGATTACCCCGAGGACAGCGAAGCAGGCGTAGACGGCAATTTCATCATGCTTGGCAACGGTCAAATGATCGAAACCCAGATGAGCGCCGAGGGCGCCACATATTCGCGTGATCAAATGAACCAGTTGTTGGATTTGGCCGACAAAGGCATCGGTGAACTGGTCGCACTGCAACAGGCAGCTGTAAAATGACACGCCCGTTTTCTGGAAACACCTTGGTTGTGGCAACACACAACCAAGGCAAGCTAGAGGAAATTGCCGATTTATTGGCCCCCTTTGGTGTTCAAGTCAAAGGGGCCAAGGAATTGAACCTGCCCGAACCCGATGAAACCGAAACCACATTCGTCGGAAACGCGCGGATCAAGGCACATGCCGCCGCACAGGCCACCGGCCTGCCCGCACTGTCTGACGACAGCGGTATCACGATTGATGCGCTTGGCGGCGCGCCCGGTGTTTATACCGCGGATTGGGCCGAAACGCCGAACGGTCGCGATTTTGTTATGGCCATGACGCGCACACATGACGAATTACAGGCCATCAATGCGCCGCACCCCCGTTTGGCGCAATTTCGATGCACCTTGGTTTTGGCGTGGCCAGATGGACATGATGACGTGTTCGAAGGCGTGATGCCGGGCCAAGTGGTCTGGCCGATGCGGGGTGACCAAGGGCACGGGTATGATCCCATTTTCCAACCCGATGGATATGACATCACATTCGGGGAAATGGACCGCTGGGAAAAAAACAAAATCAGCCACCGCGCCGATGCGTTCAAAAAATTCGTGGCAGGGTGTTTTGACCGCTGATTGGCAAAATGGGGGCTTTGGCCTGTATATTCATTGGCCATTTTGCGCGGCCAAATGCCCCTATTGCGATTTCAACAGCCATGTTTCCAAAACTATCGATCAAAAACAATGGCTTACAGCCTATATTTCAGAACTAACGCGCACTGCTGCCCTGACCAAGGGGCGTGTTTTGAATTCCATATTTTTTGGCGGCGGCACGCCCAGTTTGATGGATCCTGAATTAGTCAGCGGTATTCTGGATCATGTTAAAACTTTATGGCCCCAATCTAATGACTTAGAGTGCACACTTGAAGCAAACCCCGGGTCTGTTGAGGCTGGCCGATTTAGAGACTATTCAATGGCCGGCGTGAACCGTGTGTCGATGGGCGTTCAGGCAATGAATGACCAAGATCTGGCGCGACTTGGACGTATTCACACAGTGGACGAGGCACATGCTGCATTCGACATTGCACGATCCGTTTTTGATCGCGTAAGTTTTGATCTGATCTATGCGCGCCAAAATCAGACCCTAGACGCGTGGCGTGACGAACTTGGGCAGGCATTGTCTTGGGCCATTGATCACCTATCGCTGTATCAATTAACCGTGGAACAAGGAACGGCCTTTGGCGACCGATACAATCGCGGAAAATTGCGGGGCCTGCCCAGCGATGATCTGGCCGCGGATATGTATGATTTGACCCAAGATCTGTGTTCTGCTGCTGGGATGCCGGCCTATGAAATATCTAACCACGCCCGCGATGGCGCCGAAAGCCGGCATAATCTGATTTACTGGCGGTACGGCGATTATATTGGAATTGGGCCCGGCGCCCATGGCCGCGTCACGATAAACGGCCAACGCTATGCAACGGAAACACATTTGATGCCCGACGCATGGCTGACCGCCGTAGCCGAAACGGGTTCCGGCGAAAGCGTGCTGGCCGCGATTTCACCGGCAGACCAAGGAACCGAATATGTGTTAATGGGCATGCGGGTCGTTTCGGGTATTTCACATCGCCGCTATAACGCCATTACGGGGCAATGGCTGCCCGAACAGGCCCTGAATAATTTAGCGCAGATGGGTATGATCACCCACACCGACGACCAAATCGCCGCAACACCAGCCGGACGTGCTGTATTGAATGCCGTGATGGCCCAAATGTTGCCGTGACGTGATGCGGATCGTTTGGATCATATGCGGCTTTATCGCGCTTGGGGTTGGTGTAATCGGCATGGTTTTGCCACTGGTCCCAACGGTGCCGCTGATCCTGTTGGCGGCATTTTGTTTTGCACAATCGTCCACCAGATTGCACCAATGGCTGATACACCACCGCGTATTTGGCCCAATGATTTCCGACTGGCAAACACGGCGCGCCATCAGGCCACGGGCGAAATACATGGCGACCTTGTCGATTTCGATCGTATTCGGATTATCAATCGTTTTCGGCGCACCAAGCTTTGTGATCGCGCTGCAGGCCGTCGTGCTGGGCTGTGTCCTGTTGTTTATATGGACACGCCCAAACTAGCATTAATTCAGTGACAACAGCCGACACAAATCGTCAAGCTGATCCAAAGTTTTGTAGGAAATTGTAATCCGACCCTGTTCCCCGCCGGGTTCGTGTTCGACGCTGACGCGCATACCCAACGCAGCGGACAGGTCACCCTCTAATGCGACGGTGTCGGCATCCTTGGTCAATTTGGGCTTGGTCGCGGCAGATGGCTGTGCAGTACCGTCGCCTTGCGCGGCACGTTTGACCAATTTTTCCGTTTCGCGGACCGACAATCCGCCCGCAATAACCTTGCGCGCCAATTCAACGGGATGATCGCTGGTAATCAATGCGCGCGCATGGCCCGCTGACAATTGACCGGCCCGCAGATATTCCAAAACCTCGGCCGGCAAATTCAACAAACGCAACAGATTCGCAATATGACTGCGGCTTTTGCCCAGTGCTTCGGCCATTTTTTCCTGTGTGTGGCCAAATTTATCCATCAGCTGGCGATAGCCTGCGGCCTCTTCTACTGGGTTTAGATCAGCACGCTGAATATTTTCAATAATCGCGATTTCCAACACTTCGGTATCGTTAAAGGCACGCACAATCACCGGAACTTGGTGCAGCTGTGCCATTTGCGCAGCCCGCCACCGACGTTCACCTGCGACGATTTCAAAATCACCCGGATGACCCGGCCGATCCCGCACGATCAAGGGCTGAAATATTCCCTTGGCCCGAATCGAATTTGCCAGTTCATCCAATTGTGCCTGATCAAAGGTGCGGCGTGGCTGGTCGGGATTGGGAAAAACACGCTCAATCGGCACGGCACGGTCAGGTTTCGCAGTCGCTGTGCTGTCTGTTGGTTGGTTTGACGCCTGCCCCACATCCGCCATCAATGCGGACAAACCACGGCCCAAGCCGCGCGATTTTTTCATATCTGCCATATTATGCTGCCTTTATCGGTTTTTCGTTATTTTTAATCAATTCCAATGCCAAATCGCGATAGGCCGCTGCGCCCTTGGACAGTGGGTCATATTCCAAAACAGGCATTGCATAGGATGGTGCTTCGCTAACGCGGACATTTCGTGGGATAATCGTTTGAAACACCAATTCGCCCAAATTATCGCGGGCATCGGTTTCGACCTGTTGCGACAGGTTGTTGCGTCCATCAAACATGGTCAGAACCACGCCTTCGATCCGCAGATCAGGATTGGCCGAGGCACGGACCTGACGGACAGACAACATTAGCTGTGATAACCCTTCGAGCGCGAAAAATTCGCTTTGCAATGGGATCAGAACCGAATGCGACGCCACCATCGCATTCACGGTCAACAGGTTAAGCGATGGCGGACAGTCAATCAGGACATAGTCAAAGCCGAATTTTTCGATATTTTTGGTACGCAGCGCATCATACATCAGCTGGGTGCGGCGTTGATTTTTCACCAATTCCAAATCAGCTGAGCTGAGGTCAACAGTCGACGGTATGATAGAAAGGCCCGCCGTACCGGTCGACATGATCACATCATCTAGCGGTTTTCCGTCAACCAGCATATCATATGTGGTATGAATACGATCATCGGTTTCAATACCCAACCCAGTAGACGCATTCCCCTGCGGATCCAAATCAACAATCAAAACGCGCAAATTCTGCTCTGCCAAAGCGGCGGCCAAATTGATCGTCGTGGTCGTTTTGCCCACCCCCCCTTTTTGATTGGTGATGGATATAATTTTTGGCATCTTAGTCATGAGTGGCGCCGACAACAGAAATTCCCCCGATTCTAAGTATCACCGCGTCTGGGTTTGTAATGCTTGTAATCGGTTTTACGTCGAAATTCCACTGTTTGCTTGCGTCATCAACTTCTTTTCCCCAGGTTTTTCCCTTAGGGAACAGGCATTCCCCATCAGGCGCCAAATGACGATAAGCTAGGCCAATCAAACCGGGCAATTCCGTAAGCGCACGCGCAGAAATCACATCAGCGTTGATTGGCGCAACATCTTGGATCCGTTTCGCATGAACGGTGCCGGACAATGATAATTCACGCAGAACCGTGCGCAGGAATACGGATTTACGCAAATCGCTTTCGATAAAGTGGATTTCAGTCTGTGGCGATTTTTCGTACAGCAAACATGCCATTACAATCCCTGGGAACCCACCACCGCTGCCGATATCCAACCATTTTTTTGGCTGGGGATTTGTGGGCTGGAACACTTGGATAGAATCAACAATGTGGCGTTCCCACAGGTCAGGGATCGTAGACTTGGACACAAGATTTATGGATTTGTTCCACTTTTCAATCAAGGTTTGGTAAGTTTCCAAACGATCAATTGTTTCACGTGAAACAGTCATCCCCGCGACGGTTAACCCAGTCATGCTGTTTTTTTCCGATCGAACTGCTTGATTTTCGCCAACAACAACATCAACGCCGCCGGGGTCATACCGTCAACCTTGGCGGCCTGCGCCAAGTTTTTCGGCGCAGCGCGTTTAAGTTTCTGTTTTAACTCGTTCGAAAGCCCGTCGATGCCGTCATAGCCGAATTCCGCCGGAATAACCTGTTGCTCATCCCGCCGCACAGCATCAACATCACGCTGCTGACGCGCGATGTAGTTCGCATATAACGCATCCTTGGCAACCTGATCTTGGATGTGTTGCGAAATCTCTGTTACCTTTGGGTCCAAACGAGCGAGTTCCGAAAAACCAACATCAGGGAACGCCAAGACCTGCATCAAATTGCGGCGCGTACCATCTTGGTTAATGGAAATCCCAGCCCGCGCGATCTGTTTGGGTGTAAATTGGGCCGCGTTCAACATAGACACCGCGGATTCCAGCTTGTCTTGCTTGTCCAGGAATGCTGCCGCACGGGTTTTTGAACAAAATCCATGTTCGATCGCAACAGGCGTCAATCGTTGATCGGCGTTATCGGCCCGCAATGACAATCGAAATTCTGCACGACTGGTAAACATACGATAGGGTTCTGTGACCCCCCGCGATATAAGGTCGTCAATCATAACACCGATATAACTGTCCGCCCGCGAAAAATGAACCGGATCACGTCCCAACGCACGCGCCGCCGCGTTCAGACCGGCCACCAAACCTTGGGCGGCGGCCTCTTCGTATCCAGTGGTGCCGTTAATTTGACCGGCCAAATACAGGCCATCGACTGTTTTGATGGACAATGTTTGCGTCAAACTGCGTGGATCCACATAGTCGTATTCAATCGCATATCCCGGCTGCAGAATTTCAACCTGTTCCAATCCAACGATAGACCGGACATAATCATTTTGCACATCCTCTGGCAACGATGTCGAAATACCGTTTGGATAAACTGTATGATCGTCCAAACCCTCAGGTTCAAGAAACACTTGGTGGGACGTTTTATCAGCAAAACGGACCACTTTGTCTTCTATACTTGGGCAGTACCGTGGACCAATGCCATCAATATGCCCACCATACATCGCCGACCGCGCCAAGTTTTCTTGGATAATCGCATGTGTTTTTTCATTCGTATGCGTGATTCCACAGCTGATTTGGCCAGCCGTTGGCGCAGTGTTCATAAATGAAAACATGCTGGGCGTTGTGTCACCAGGTTGATGTTCCAACTTGTCCCAAGCAATGGTTTTTCCATTCAACCGAGGCGGCGTTCCCGTTTTCAATCGTCCCAACGATAGGCCGAAATCGTCCATACGCTGGGCCAGTTTGATCGACGGCTGATCCCCCATTCGGCCAGCCGGAAAGGAATGATCGCCAATAAACACCTTGCCACGCAGAAATGTCCCAGTGGTCAAAATCACCGAACGTGACGAGATTTGGGAACCATCGGCCATGACAACACCAGATATTGATTGCCCTGCCATAATCAGATCAACAGCTTCGCCTACGATGACTGTCAGTCCATCTGTGTCAGAAATTAACTTTTGTACGGCGTGGCGATATAATTTCCGATCTGCTTGTGCACGGGGTCCTTGGACTGCTGGGCCTTTGCGACGGTTAAGCAAGCGAAATTGGATACCCGCTGCATCGGCAGCCCGACCCATGATTCCATCCAATGCGTCAATTTCGCGAACCAAATGGCCCTTGCCCAGCCCGCCGATCGCAGGGTTGCACGACATGACGCCCAAATCATCAGCCCGCAATGTCACCAGCGCTGTTTGCGCGCCAAAACGTGCGGCCGCGGCCGCGGCTTCACACCCTGCGTGTCCACCGCCAATTACAATTACGTCAAAATGTTTCACGTGAAACACTCCTTACTTACCAAGGCAAAAGCTGGAAAAGATTTCGTCCAACAACGATTCTACATCAACACGACCGATTAAGCTATCCAAAGCACGCACGCCAGAACGGATTTCTTCGGCGCATATATCGTATGAATCTGGACCCAATTCCAATACCGCACGCGCTGTTGACAGATAGCCAGCTGCACGAACGAATGAAATGCGATGGCGTTCGCGTGTTGCAATCCCCGCGCCTGCCGCCATGCCTTGCAATAATTGCGAAATTTCGCTGACCAAATCATCGACACCAAAACCCGTCACAGCCGAAATACCGCCTGCCTGCCCGGCATCGCATTTGGATTGCCTTTTGATCACGTTAGGATTTTCCAATCCATCGGGCAACATCATGTTGGGGTTATCAGATAGCACGACAACTATATCGGCTGCATTGGCGCGATCCAATGCCATTTCAATCCCGATGGATTCAATTTGATCGGCTGTTTCGCGAACCCCTGCCGTATCCAACAACGTCACGGGGATGCCGTTCAAATCCATCCGCACCTCAATCACATCACGCGTAGTCCCAGCAATTTCAGATGTGATTGCCGCCTTGCGCCCAGCCAAAGCATTTAACAATGTAGATTTACCAACATTTGGCGCGCCGACGATTGCGACTTCAAACCCTGAACGAATCCGTTCTGCGATATGCGTGCGGCTGGCTTCATCCGTTAACTCTGAAATAACCTCGGACAGCAAATCGCGAACCTCTGGGCTGACATCCACGGGCACATCTTCGTCTGCGAAATCTATTGTCGCTTCTAACAAGGCGGCTGCGCGAATCAGTTTGGTCCGCCACGCATCAGCCCGCGCACCCAATGACCCAGACAACACGCGAAGCGCCTGTTTTCGCTGTGCCTCGGTTTCGGCATCGATCAGATCTGCCAATCCTTCGACACGGGCAACATCCAGCTTGCCATTTTCCAACGCACGCCGCGTAAATTCGCCAGGCTCCGCCAGCCGTAATCCATCACATTGGCCCAAGTTGTCCAAAACCGCACGGACCACTGATATTGATCCATGCAGATGCAATTCAACGGTGTCTTCGCCCGTAAAACTGTGTGGCCCACGAAATGCCAGCACCATAGATTGGTCTAAAAATTCACCACAGTGTGCATATATATTGCGTACAACTGGTTTGGATACAACTATATCCTGTGTCATCATGGACCGACAAGCGGACCATGCATCAGGACCGGACACACGCACAATTGCAACACCAGCCTTGCCTTGGGCGGTCGCTAATGCGAAAATGGTGTCCATGGTTAACCCCCGTGCGACCTGCGCCTAGGTGTTCATTGAATCGAAGAATTCTGCGTTTGTCTTGGTTTGCTTTAACTTGGACAGCAGGAATTCGATACCGTCCGTTGTCCCCATTGGGTTCAAAATGCGACGGAGCACAAATGTTTTTTGCAGATCGATTTTGTCTATCAACAGGTCCTCTTTGCGGGTGCCCGATTTCAGAATATCAATCGCTGGGAATACGCGTTTATCAGCAACCTTGCGATCCAATACGATTTCCGAATTACCTGTCCCTTTGAATTCTTCAAAGATAACTTCGTCCATGCGGCTGCCGGTATCGATCAAAGCTGTTGAAATGATTGTCAGCGAACCGCCCTCTTCTATGTTACGTGCCGCACCAAAGAACCGCTTGGGGCGCTGCAGGGCGTTCGCATCAACACCACCGGTCAATACCTTGCCTGACGATGGAATAACCGTGTTAAAGGCGCGTCCCAGGCGTGTGATGGAATCCAGCAAAATAACAACATCGCGCTTGTGTTCGACCAAACGCTTTGCCTTCTCAATCACCATTTCAGACACAGCAACGTGACGCGCGGCCGGTTCATCAAAGGTTGATGAAATAACTTCGCCTTTGACCGAACGCTGCATGTCGGTCACCTCTTCTGGGCGTTCGTCGATCAGCAAAACAATCAAATAACATTCCGGGTGATTGCGTTCGATACTATGCGCAATGTTTTGTAATAAAACGGTTTTACCGGTTCTTGGCGGCGCAACAATCAACGAACGTTGGCCTTTGCCGATGGGTGCAACCAAATCGATCACACGGGATGAGCGATCTTTCAGTGTTGGATCCTCGATCTCCATTTTCAGGCGCTGATCAGGATACAAAGGTGTCAGGTTGTCAAAGGCAATTTTGTGACGTGCCTTTTCAGGCGGTTCAAAATTGATCTTTTCCACTTCGACCAGCGCGAAATAACGCTCGTTCTCTTCTGGGGCTTTGATCACACCCTCAATCGTGTCACCGGTGCGCAGGGAATGTTTGCGGATCATATCGGGTGAGACGTAAATATCATCGGGGCCCGGCAGGTAATTCGCCTCGGGCGAGCGCAGGAAACCAAAGCCGTCTTGCAATACTTCGACAACACCATCGCCGGAAATTTCCCATCCCTCATCCGCACGTTCGCGCAGAATTTGGAACATCATTTCACCTTTGCGCATCGTGGATGCGTTTTCGATGTCTAATTCTTCGGCTAAAGCCAACAAATCTTTTGGGCTTTGCGCTTTCAAATCAGATAATTTCAGACGATCAGCAGTCATAGGATCGAGCCTTTGGTATGGTATGGGAAAAAATATCCAGAACAGGATAGGGTTCGCATACCGTCTTTGACCGGCTGAGTCAACGAAGTCCTAGAATTTAATAATAACCGATAAAACAATCACGATCATCAACAGCGTCGGTACTTCGTTCATGATGCGGAAATCACGGCCTGATCGCGTGTTATTTGCACCAACAAAATCCTTGCGCCGCGCGGCACACCACATGTGGAACCACGTCATAGCAATGATCGATACCCCCTTTGTATAGGGCCAAAAGGCGGTCCAATCGATGATACCTGGCGTTGCAACCATCCATAACCCACAAATCCATGTTACAATCATCGCTGGGTTCATGATCGCCTTTAACAATCGGCGTTCCATAACTTGAAAGGTGCCATCTAGCTGATCACCGGTTTCAGATTGTTCCGCATGATAGACATAGATTCTAGGCAAATAAAATAATCCTGCCATCCAAGACATAACCGCCATGATGTGCAGTGATTTTACCCAAGGGTACCCAGATATTAAAATATCGTCCATCGTCGTGCTGTTTTCCTATCTAATATAATAAGTATATATAAAGGAAAGATTTAGAAGTAGGAATGCCAATTTCTGTGGATTAAATGTTTCCCCCATTTTTATCCACATTTCTTGGTAAAATTATATTCGAAAAAATATATTAATATCATGTATTTACGAAATTAATTTTTGAAAATATCTTGATATCCACATGAAAGCGGAAATTTAAGTTGTTCTTATCCACCTATGATAAAGTTTGGCGTTGTGTGGAAAATGGCAGGGGTTATCCCAGTCTTGCAACCTGCACATAATTCCCGCACAACATGTTCTATGCGCTTACCTTGATTAATCCACGGATTTATACACATGTCAGTACCATTCATTTTAGCTTCGGGCTCTGAAACGCGGGCACAGTTGTTGCGCAACGCGGGCGTGTCGTTTGACGTTGTTCGACCCCAAGTAGACGAAGATATGGTTAAAGCGGCGTTAACAGCCGATGAAACATCCCCGCGTGATATAGCAGATGCCTTGGCCGAGCTGAAATCAACAAAAATCAGCACCCGCCATTCTGATGCGTTGGTTCTGGGTTGTGACCAAGTTCTAGATTTCGCAGGTCAGATTTTATCTAAACCGACATCGCCAGATCATGCCTTTGATCAACTGTCGCAAATGCGCGGCAAGCGACATGTTTTATGGTCGGCTGCTGTTATTTCACAGGGGGGCCAGCCGATTTGGCGCCACATTGGTCAGGTGCGCCTGTATATGCGCGAATTTTCGGACGACTATCTGCGCGATTATATTGATCGCAATTGGGATGACATCCGCCATTGTGTCGGCGCCTATCAGATCGAAGCCGAAGGCGCGCGCCTGTTTGCCAAGGCAGATGGTGATTATTTCAGTATTCTGGGATTGCCATTGCTTGAGTTGTTAAATTTTCTATCACTGCGCGGGGATATCCAAGGATGAGCCATAAAATACCAGTTGTTGCGGTTATCGGATCGCCCATTGCCCATTCCAAATCGCCCAAAATGCACGGCTATTGGTTGGCGCAAAATGATATTGCGGGCCATTATGTGCCACTGGATGTGGCGCCGGCTGATTTGGAAACCGTTCTGCGAACCCTGCCAAAAATGGGGTTTGTCGGCGCAAACATCACCATCCCCCACAAAGAGGCGGCATTAAAAATCGCCGATCATGTCAGCGACCGCGCCGCAAAAATTGGGGCAGCCAATACGTTATTTTTTGATGCAGATGGCAAAATTCATGCGGATAACACGGATGGCCACGGGTTTATTGAAAACCTGCGTGCAGGGTGTCCAACATGGTCGCCCACGGATGGGAATGCCATGGTTTTGGGGGCCGGTGGTGCATCGCGCGCGATTATCGTTGCGCTGTTGGAACAGGGTGCGCCACAGGTCATTTTGTCCAACCGCACCCGCGCGCGTGCTGATGATTTGGCGGCTGAATTTGGTGATGATCGTATTCGTGTTGTTGATTGGGCGTCGGCGGCTGATGACATGTCAGATGTCAAAACATTGGTGAACACCACATCAATGGGGATGGTTGGGCACGATCCCCTGCCCCATGATTTGGCGCGTTTGCCATTGGATGCGTTGGTCACAGATATTGTCTATGCTCCACTGATCACCCCGCTGTTGCAACAGGCGCAAGATCGTGGAAACCCTTGGGTTGATGGGCTGGGGATGCTGATTTATCAGGGGATCCCTGGATTTACCAAATGGTTTGGAACGACACCCACCGTAACGCACGAGCTTAGGGAATTGTTACTGTCATGACCTTTAAACTGGGCCTAACTGGATCCATCGGGATGGGCAAATCCACCACAGCAGGATTTTTTGCGGACCACGGTTGCGCCGTTTGGGATGCGGACGCAGCGGTGCATCGGTTGTATGCGGTGGGTGGTCCAGCGGTCGAACCTGTTGCGGCGGTTTTCCCACAGGCCGTCCAAAACGGTGCCGTATCGCGGGATGCGTTGAAACAGGCATTGATTGCTGACCCCTCAAAATTCAAAGCACTGGAACACATTGTTCACCCGCTGGTCGCGCAAGATCGTGCGGAATTTATTAAAACTGCAACAACAGATATTGTCGTGCTGGATATTCCATTGCTGTTCGAAACCGGCGCCAATCGGGCCATGGACGCCGTGGCCTGCGTGTCCATCGATGCAGAAACGCAAAAACAACGGGTTATGGCGCGTCAGACGATGGACGAAAAAACATTTCAGCAAATTTTGGATCGCCAATGGCCAAACGCTGACAAAGCGGCAAAATCAGATTATGTTATTCACACCGACAGTTTGGACCATGCCAAACAGCAGGTTGCCGAAATTGTGAAAACCATAAGGAATAAAATCAATGCGTGAAATCGTTTTGGATACGGAAACCACTGGGTTTGATCCTGAATCAGGGGATCGCATTGTTGAAATTGGCGCGGTTGAACTGTGGAATCACGTTGCTACAGGCAAAACATATCACCAATACATCAACCCCAAGCGCGCCATGCCCGAAGAGGCGTTCAAAGTACACGGTTTGGGCGATGAATTTCTGCGCGACAAACCCGTGTTTGCAGATATTGCACAGGATTTTGTTGATTTCATTGGGGATGCGAAATTGGTTATTCACAACGCCGCATTCGACGTGAAATTTCTGAATGCAGAATTGAAATGGGTCAACCGCCCCCAGATCCCGTGGGAACAGGCCATTGATACGCTGGCCATTGCACGGCAAAAATTTCCCGGATCGCCCGCATCGTTGGACGCGCTTTGCCGTCGATTTAATATCGACAATTCGTCGCGTACGTTGCACGGCGCGTTGCTGGATTCCGAAATTTTGGCCGAAGTGTATTTGGAATTAATCGGTGGACGCCAGCCAGATTTTGGATTGTCTGCGTCGCAGGGTGGAAATTTGGGCCAAGATGGTCAAACACAGTGGCGACCAACCAAACGTCCCAATCCATTGCCAAGCCGATTGACAGAAAACGAAAAGGCGGCACACGCCGCCTTTGTCGAAAAATTGGGTCAAGATGCTGTTTGGAAAACCTTTTCCAAATAACACTTAGTTGACGGTTGCGTTTTCGTCGCCCTGTTCATTTTTTGCGGTTTCTGCCTGACGGCGCGCGATTTCGGCACGGTATAGCGCCAAGAAATCGATGTTGTCCAAATTCAGCGCAGGGAAACCGCCATCACGGGTGATGTCGGACACGATGCGGCGCAGATATGGGAACAACATGCGTGGGCATTCGATCAGCAGATATGGATGCAGCTGTTCGTCTGGCACACCGGTCACTTGGAAAATGCCGCCGTATTCCAACTCTAACAAAAACAGGTTTTGCTCTGTTTCTTTGTTTTTGGACGAAACTTTCAGTTTGATGACAACTTCAAACTGGTTTTCAACGGTCCGTTTGCGCGCGTCCAGATTTACCTGAACTTGAACGTCTGGGTTTACTTCTCCGGTAATACCTTTTTGTGATAAGATATTTTCAAAAGACATATCGCGAATATACTGTGCCAGAATATTCATGTTTGGCTGAACGGGCTGTTGTGCCTGCGTTTCGTCGGTCATTTTACGCTCCTAAATTAAATTGGGTTTGTTTTATCAGGTCACTATAGGATGCTCAATCCTTAGATATGTTTTTTGAATTCCATGGGCTGTCTTGGTTTGGTGTGACATCCTGAAACCCTGCTTCTACGATATCGTCGTCGGGATGAGTTTGGTTGCCCATGGTAAACGACTGAACCTTGATCCGCGATTTGATCCAGCCAAAGGCGGCAATACGAAACGCTGGGGTTAACAACAAAAATCCGACAGCATCCGTAAAAAAACCGGGTGTTAACAACAATGCGCCTGCAAATAAAATCATGGCACCATGGGCCAATGGTTCTGTGGGGTCTTGTAGGTGGGAAAACCTGTTTTGCAGATTGGACAGGGTTGCCAAACCTTGGGTGCGCACCAGATACGTTCCCAAAACGGCCGTTAAAATCACAATCGCCAGTGTTGGAAACAGGCCAAGCCAGCCGCCCACCTGAATGAACAAAGCAATTTCAAGCACAGGAATTGCGATAAATAGTATCAATAGCCACATAAAATCGTCTCCTTAAGGGCTGTCACGGTGGACTTGCAAGGGCATGTTCCCTACATAAGTATGACGCAACGAAAAATCTACTTTTGATGAAAAGAGAAATTAAATGAACCCTGCGATTATTGAACTTTTGGTTCTGGCTGGTATTGCTGTCTTTCTGATTATGCGCCTTAGCAGCGTTCTTGGAACGCGTGAAGGGCATGAAAAACCGCCTCTTGCTGAACCCAAACCGCAGCCTAAACGCGATTTTCAGGTGATTGATGGTGGTGATGATATGGATATTCTGGATCACGCACCCAAAGGGTCGGACACTGCCGAAGCCTTGGCAAAAATGAAGCGTGTGGAAAACGATTTCAGCGTCAATGAATTTTTGGGCGGTGCGCGCATGGCCTATGAAATGATTTTGATGGCCTTTGAACGGGGCGACCTGACCGAAGTGCGCGGATTTATTTCAACCGATGTTCTTGATATATTCGACGAAGTGATTGCCAACCGCGAGGCCCAAGGCCTGAGCGTTGAGGCAAACTTTATCGGGTTGCGCGAAATGCGGTTAGTGTCTGCAAACTTTGACGATGTGACCAGAACGGCCGATATTACGGTTGCGTATAATGCTGAAATGACATCCGTTGTGCGCAATGCCGATGGCGATATCGTCGAAGGCGACGCCAAACAGATCAAACGCCAAAAGGACACTTGGACATATTCACGCACAATGGGCATGGGTGATCCAAATTGGCAGTTGGTTGCAACAGGTGAATGATTTCTCTGCGCTTGATAACTTGGGTTGCGGCGCTTGTCGTCGCGCCTGTTCTAGCGCAGGGTTTAACTGTTTCGGTTCATGAATTCCATGACTTGGACGGTTGGCAGCAGGATCAACATGATCAAGCCTTGGGTGCGTTTTTGGAAACATGCCCCGACCTGAAAGCATCAGATTGGCAAACCCTGTGCGCGCTTGCGCAGCATACAGATGATGCCAAGACGTTTTTTCAGGCATTTTTCAAACCGGTCATGATACGCGATGGCGATGACGCGAAATTCACCGGATATTTCGAACCGGAACTGACCGTTTCGCGCGTACGCACATCAAAATATGCCTATCCCATCTATCGCGTCCCCCCAGAAATGCCCAAATCGGGCGTGTGGTACAGTCGGGGCGAATTGGAAAACCGCGGAATTTTGCAAAATCGTGGCTTGGAAATTGCTTGGGCGTCTGATCCGGTTGATGTGTTGTTTTTACAAATTCAGGGATCAGGACGGTTGCGATTTACGGATGGCCGCGTGTTGCGTGTTGGATATGGCGGCGCGAATGGACATCAATACCGATCGGTGGGGCAAGAAATGGTCCGCCGTGGCATTTTGGGAAAACATCAGGCATCAGCCGCGTCAATCAAACGCTGGGTGCGCGCAAACCCCAATGATGGCCGCGCGATATTACAACATAACCCGTCTTTCGTATTTTTCCGCGAATTAAGCATTGCGGAAAACAAAGGGCCGCTTGGCGCGATGAACCGATCGTTGACCACCAAACGAACGGTTGCAATTGATCCCGAATATGTCCCACTGGGCGCGCCTGTCTGGATCGAAACCCACGGTGCCAATCCCCTGCGACGGTTAATGATCGCCCAAGATACCGGATCCGTGATCAAGGGCGCACAGCGCGCAGATATTTTCATGGGCAGCGGTGCCGCCGCGGGCAAAGAGGCCAGCAAAATAAAAGATGCTGGGTCGCTATTTGTTTTATTGCCGGTTAAAAGGGCGCTGTCCTTGCTAGATCAGAATGCCCCATGAAACGCCGTTCCCTAAATACAGATGACCAAGAGCTTTGGAATCAGGTCGCTAAAACGGCTAAGCCCCTGCACGGCCCATCAAAAAAACGCGCGCTACCGTCGCAACTAAAGCCCAAGAAATCATCGACCCCGCGTGTGGCCGATCCGGCACCAATCATGCCGTTTAACATAGGCGAACGTGCGGGATCAGCTGCTGAAACGCATGATTTGAAACCTTCTATCGCCAGCGCGCTGTCACGCAATCCGGTTCAAATGGATGCCAAAGCCTATGGCAAAATGCGTCGTGGTAAATTGGGCCCAGAGGCCACGATTGATTTACATGGTATGACATTGCAGCAGGCGCACCCTGCCCTTGTGGGGTTTGTGTTGAACGGCCATTCACGCGGGTTGCGGTTGTTGTTGGTCATCACAGGCAAAGGCAAAAAATCCCGTGATGACGGACCGATTCCACGTCAGATGGGTGTTTTGCGCCATCAGGTGCCACAATGGTTGCGCATGGCCCCGCTTGCGCCCTTGGTATTACAAGTGACCGAAGCGCACATAAAACATGGTGGCGGCGGTGCCTATTACGTTTATTTGCGTCGTCGTAAATAAACGCCCTTTCGCGCAAAAGTGTGATGTTCCGTAAAAACAGTTGACGAAACGCCATTTCACCCCTTGAATGGCTAGAAAGTGGTCGAACTTTCTGATGTTGCAACCATGACTAGAAACGCACACCCGCATTCGATTGCACATCGTGACCCACAGCACAGCATGAACCAAGGGGTAAATATGAAACTAAGCGACGCAAAACTGATACCAGCAGACCGTGAAACAGTGTGGCAAGCCCTGTTATCACCCGAGGTGTTAAAGGAATGCGTCCCCGGGTGCACCGAAATGACCGGCACCGCCCAAGATGGGTTTGCGGCCACCGTCACCCAGAAAGTGGGCCCCGTCAAAGCCACATTCAAAGGCGCGGTGACCCTGTCGGATATGGTTGATCTAACATCTCTGACCCTGACCGGAGAGGGCAAAGGCGGTGCCGCAGGTTTCGCCAAGGGGGGCGCAAATGTGGTCCTAACCGACCAAGATGGCGGAACGCTGTTATCCTACGAAGTTGAAGCCAAAGTGGGCGGCAAATTGGCCCAACTGGGCAGCCGCATCATCGATGGCTTTGCCAAGAAAATGGCAGATCAGTTTTTCGAAAATTTCCGCGATGCCGTGTCTGAAACCGACGAAACAGACACCGTTGCAGATGAAAATGACGCTGAGACCCCACCCGCGAAAAAGGGATGGTTTAAAAAAATAATCAGCTAAACAGGATAAAAATAATAAAATTGGGAGGAATAAATGACAAAAATTACGATGACCGTAAACGGGAAATCCGTTTCTGGTGATGTAGAGGGCCGTACATTATTGGTCGACTTTCTGCGCAAAGACCTGCGCCTGACCGGTACGCACGTCGGCTGTGATACCAGCCAATGTGGGGCCTGTACCGTGCATGTCGATGGCGTTGCGGTGAAATCCTGCACGATGTTCGCCGCAGAAGCGGACGGTGCAGATGTCGCCACAATCGAAGGTCAGGCCGCCCCCGATGGTACCCTGAACGCGATTCAGGCGGCATTTCAGGAACACCATGGTTTGCAGTGTGGATATTGCACACCTGGCATGGTGATGGCGGCTGCGGATTTGTTGAAAAACAACCCCAAACCGACCGAAGCCGAAGTGCGCCACCACCTAGAAGGCAATATTTGCCGCTGCACAGGATATCACAACATAGTTAAGGCAATTTTGGCCGCGTCCGGACAGGATGTCAGCCAAATCGCCGCAGAATAATAAGTTTAAGGGAGGATTTAATATGCCCAAAGATAGCGGCATCGGCGCCAGCCCCAAGCGGCGCGAGGATATTCGTTTCCTGACCGGAACCGGACAATATACCGACGACATTAACATTCATGGCCAAGCGCATGTGTATTTCCTGCGCTCAGATATGGCGCATGGTAAAATCAATTCAATCGACACCGCGGCCGCAGCTGCAATGCCAGGCGTTGTGCGCATTTTCACCGGCGCCGATTTCGAAGGTATCGGCAGCATTCCATGCGGTTGGCAGGTCACCGACAAACACGGCAACCCGATGCAGGAACCCGCCCACCCCGTTTTGGCACAGGGCAAGGTGCGCCATGTGGGCGACCCGATTGCTGCGATCGTGGCCGAAACGCTGGAACAGGCCCGCGATGCCGCCGAGGCGATTGATCTGGACATTACCGAATTACCGGCCGTTGTTGATATGAAACAGGCGCTGGAACCCGGTGCCACCAAGGTGCACGACGATCTAGACAGCAACCTATGTTACGACTGGGGTTTCGTCGAAGAAAACCGCGACGCCGTGAACAAAGCGTTCGAAGAGGCCGCCCATGTGACCACATTGGAATTGGTCAACAACCGTTTGGTGGCCAATCCCATGGAACCCCGCGTTGCCGTTGGCGATTACAACCGCGCCAATGATGAAAGCACGCTGTTTACCACATCGCAAAACCCACATGTCATTCGTTTGCTGATGGGTGCCTTTGTTTTGGGGATCCCGGAACATAAATTGCGCGTTGTGGCCCCTGATGTGGGTGGTGGCTTTGGCACCAAAATTTTCCACTATGCAGAAGAGGCATTTTGTACCTTCGCCGCGCGTCAGCTTAATCGTGCAGTTAAATGGACATCGTCTCGGTCCGAGGCATTCATGTCCGATGCCCACGGCCGTGATCATGTCACCAAAATTGAATTGGCACTGGATGCCGATAACAATTTTCAGGCCATCCGCACCGAAACCTATGCCAATATGGGCGCGTATTTGTCCACATTTGCGCCATCGGTTCCAACTTGGCTGCATGGCACATTGATGGCCGGCAATTATAAAACGCCGCTGATCTATGTAAATGTTAAGGCTGTGTTTACCAACACCGTCCCAGTGGATGCCTATCGCGGTGCGGGCCGCCCCGAGGCCACATATCAGCTGGAACGTTTGGTTGACAAAGCAGCCCGTGAATTGGGCGTTGATCCAATCGCGCTGCGGCGACAAAACTTTATCACCCAATTCCCATATGCCACCCCCGTTGCCGTGGAATATGACACAGGTGACTATGTCGCAACCATGGACAAGCTAGAAGAAATCGCAGACCTGTCCGGATTTGAAGCACGTCGCAAAGAATCCGAGGCCCGCGGCAAACTGCGCGGTTTGGGCGTGAACTGCTATATCGAGGCCTGCGGCATCGCGCCATCCAATCTGGTGGGCCAGTTGGGCGCGCGTGCGGGTCTGTATGATGCAGCAACCGTGCGTGTGAATGCCACCGGTTCGATCAGCGTGATGGTCGGCGCACACAGCCACGGCCAAGGCCACGAAACCGCATTCCCCCAAGTTGTGGCGGATATGCTGGGCATCGATGACAGTATGATCGAAATTGTCCATGGCGACAGTTCAAAAATCCCGTTCGGGATGGGCACCTATGGATCGCGGTCGCTTGCGGTTTGTGGGTCAGCCATGGTGCGCGCAACAGAAAAGATCATAAACAAAGCCAAGAAAATCGCATCCCATATGCTTGAGGCATCCGAGGCGGATATCGAACTGAAAGACGGTCAATTCACCGTCAAAGGCACCGATAAATCCTGTGCTTGGGGTGATGTGACACTGGCCGCCTATGTGCCCCATAACTATCCGCTTGAGGATATCGAACCCGGCCTTGAGGAAACGGCATTCTATGATCCGTCCAACTTTACCTATCCCTCGGGCGCCTATGCCTGCGAGGTCGAAGTGGATCCAGAAACTGGCAAAGTGACAGTAGAACGGTTCAGCGCCGCCGATGATTTTGGCAACATCGTAAACCCGATGATAGTCACCGGTCAGGTCCACGGCGGCGTGGGTCAGGGTATTGGTCAGGCTTTGCTGGAAAACTGTGTCTATGACGAAAATGGCCAGCTGCTTAGCGCATCCTATATGGATTACGCAATGCCGCGGGCGTCCGATGTGCCGTTCTATACGGTCGATCATTCGTGCCAAACACCCTGTACGCACAACCCATTGGGCGTGAAGGGCTGCGGCGAAGCTGGCGCTATCGGATCACCACCCGCTGTTGTCAATGCCGTGGTTGATGCGCTTCAATCCGGTGGACATACCCACGTCACCCATATCGATATGCCCGTTTCGCCCCAGCGCGTCTGGGCGGCAATGCAAGGTTAAGGGAAGGGATCAGACATGTATAACTTTGACTTTGAAAAACCAACAACAATCGCAGATGCGGTCGCCGCCCTAGCAACCGAGGATGCGCAACCTTTGGGCGGTGGTCAAACCCTGATCCCCACCATGAAACAACGCCTTGCTAGCCCGTCAAAACTGGTCAGCCTGACAGGGATCGCCGAAATGAAGGGTGTTTGCCAAAACGACGATGGCAGCCTGACAATCGGGGGGGCAACCACACACGCAACTGTGGCACAACACGCAGGGGCCTATCCAGCTTTGGCGGCACTGGCGGCGGGCATCGGTGATCCCGCAGTCCGAAACCGGGGGACAATTGGTGGATCTGTGGCCAATAATGACCCCGCCGCCTGTTACCCCTCTGCTGTCTTGGCATCTGGTGCGACAGTCATCACTAGCACACGTGAAATCAACGCCGATGACTTTTTCCAAGGCATGTTTACAACATCCCTAGACGAGGGCGAAATCATTACCGGTGTCCGGTTCCCCATTCCGCAGGCAGCGAATTATCAAAAATTCGAACAACCTGCTTCGCGTTTTGCAATGGTCGGTGTTTTTGTCGCGAAATATGCCGATGGTGTTAGGGTCGCCGTGACAGGGGCTTCTGAGGACGGAGTATTCCGTTGGTCTGAGGCTGAAGTGGCGCTTTCAGAAAACTTCAGCCCCGATGCCCTAAATGGATTGGCCGTTGCGTCAAACGGAATGATTTCGGATTTACATGGTAGTGCCGATTATCGCGCACATCTGGTGGGTGTCATGACAAAACGGGCAGTCGCGGCTTGTTGCTAGGTATGAAAGTGGGGGCTTTGCCCCCCTTGGCCCCGATGGGGCCAATTCACCCCAGAGTATTTTACGCAAAATTGAAAGGCCGAATATACTTGAAGTTTAGGTTTTCATTTTTGTAAAAATACTCAAAAAAGGGGGCCGAAAGGCCCCCGTTTGTTTCGCTAGAAACAATTCTGTTCAATCCCGCAACAATTCATTGATACCGGTTTTGCTGCGTGTTTTTTCGTCAACGCGTTTGACGATCACTGCGCAGTATAGATTGATCCCGTTTTTCGATGGCATTGAGCCGGAAACAACGACGGAATATGGCGGGACTTCGCCGTACATGACTTCGCCTGTTTCGCGGTCAACGATTTTTGTGGATTGGCCGATATAGACACCCATTCCTAAAACCGATCCTTCGCGGATGATGCATCCTTCGACGACTTCGGATCGTGCGCCAATAAAGCAGTTGTCTTCGATAATGGTTGGGCCGGCTTGCATGGGTTCAAGTACGCCACCGATGCCGACGCCACCGGACAGGTGGACATTCTTACCGATTTGGGCGCAGCTGCCGACGGTTGCCCATGTGTCTACCATTGTACCCTGATCAACATAGGCACCAAGGTTCACAAATGATGGCATCAGCACTACGCCAGGTGCAATATAGGCGGATTTTCGAACGACGCAGTTGGGAACCGCGCGGAACCCTGCGGCGCGCCACTGGTTTTCGCCCCAGCCTGCGAATTTGCTGTCGACTTTGTCCCACCAGCCGCTGCCTTGGGGGCCACCGGATTGGATTTCCATGTCTTTGATCCGAAATCCCAACAGCACGGCCTTTTTCGCCCATTGGTTTACGTGCCAATCGCCGTTTTCCATTTTCTCGGCCACGCGGAGTTTGCCGCTGTCTAGGGCATTTAGGGTGTCTTCGATGGCTTCACGGGTTTCGCCGGTTGTGGCGGGCGTGATTGTGTCGCGTGCGTCCCACGCGGCTTCGATTGCGGTTTCTAGGTGTGTGTTGGACATGGGTGGTCTCCTATCCGGAAATTTCTTTTTAGCGCTATAGCTTTCATTCGCTGGTGATACAATATTTTTAGGCGTAAGATAAGATGAAACAAAGGGATGTAAATATGACACGGAAAACAAAGCGGATATTTCGCGATGCGGGTACGGACAAATCAACTGCGACCAGTGTGCCGGTTACGCCGCAGACGCAATCGCCGGCCTATCGGTTGGCCTTTGCTGACGATGAATTTTTGGTGCGCGAAGATCTGCGGCCGGTGCGGCTGCAGTTAGAATTGTTGAAACCTGAATTGGCATTGGACGAACAGGGTATTCATTCAACGGTTGTTTTGTTTGGGGGCGCGCGGATTCCTGATCCTGTAAATGCAGATCAGGCCAAAACGCCCAAGTTGGCGGAATTGACCCAGTATTACACCCAAGCGCGCGAATTGGCGCGTCAGATCACGCTATACAGCCAATCGCTGGGCGGCGGTGAATTTGTTGTCACGACTGGCGGTGGGCCAGGTGTGATGGAGGCGGGCAACCGCGGTGCATTGGATGCGGGTGGCAAATCTGTTGGGTTGAATATTGTGTTGCCCCATGAACAGGCGCCCAATGCCTATGTGACGCCGGAATTGTGTTTCAATTTCCATTACTTTGCCATTCGCAAGATGCATTTTTTGATGCGCGCCAAAGCGATTTGCGTATTCCCCGGGGGATTTGGCACGCTTGACGAGTTGTTTGAAGCGCTGACATTGATCCAAACCAATCGCATGGCGCCGGTGCCATTTTTGTTGTTTGGGCGGGAATTTTGGAATGACATTATAAATTGGCAGGCACTGTCTGACGCGGGGACGATTTCGCGCGATGATTTGGAGCTGTTCAAATTTGTCGATACCGCCCAAGAGGCGATGGAAATCATTACATCGTGGGACTATGACGCGTCTGTGCCAAACCATGGTTAAATGTCGCGCTAGCGCACTAAAATCTTGCACTACGTGGGGGCTGCGTACTAGACACCCACTCAGCAGTCGCAGCATGCAATAGGAGAGCCACATGGCCTTTGACCGTTCCATTAAAATCGCACCATCCATTTTGTCCGCTGATTTCGCCAACTTTGGTGCAGAAATTCGCGCGATCGAAGCGCAAGGCGCAGATTGGGTGCATATTGATGTCATGGACGGGCATTTTGTGCCGAACCTGACCTTTGGTCCCCCCGCGGTCAAGGCGTTTCGGCCCCATGTGAAAACGGTGATGGATGTGCATTTGATGATTGCGCCGGTTGATCCCTATATCGATGCATATGCCGATGCGGGGGCGGATATTCTGACCGCCCATATCGAGGCGGGGCCACACATTCACCGCACATTGCAGGCCATCCGTGGCGCAGGGATGAGGGCGGGCGTTGCCCTGAACCCAGGCACACCGGCCGAAACGGTGGAACATTTGCTAGATTTGACAGATTTGGTCTGTGTGATGACGGTAAACCCCGGATTTGGCGGCCAGAAATACATTGATATGACGGCCAAGGTCCGAAAACTGCGCGACATGATCGGGGATCGTCCGATCCATATTGAAATTGACGGCGGCATGGATCCGACGACTGCGCCGCTGATGGCGGCAGCGGGCGCGGATGTGCTGGTTGCTGGATCGGCCGTTTTCCGCGGTGGGTCGGTTGATGCGGCGGATGTCTATGGTGACAATATCGCAGCCATTCGCGCGGCTGCAACGGCGGCCTTGTAGGTATCATGCAAACAAACGGGCAGGGTGGTGTCATGCGGGCCGTGATATTTGATCTAGATGGCACATTGATTGACAGCGCGCCCGATATTCAGGCCGCGGTCAATCGGGCCTTGGCTGATTTTGATTGTGCGCCGTTGGATTTGCCAACTGTCATTTCCTTTATCGGAAATGGATTGCCCAAATTGGCAGAACGGGTGCGTGTTCGGGTGGGTTTGGCCGATGGTGTACAAACCGACCTGACGCAGCGTTTGCTGACATATTACAACGAAAATCCGTTGGGACTGACCAAGCTGTACCCTGATTGTTTGGACGCATTAGCGTATTTGCGCGACGCTGGGGTGAAAATTGGGCTATGTACCAACAAACCCTATGCGCCAGCGGTGCATATTTTGGATCACCTGCAGATTGCACGGTATTTTGATGCGGTGATTGGGGGCGACAGTTTGGCGGTGAAAAAACCTGATCCTGCACCACTGCGCGAAACCATTTCGCGGTTACAGGCGGATGACGTGTTATATGTCGGGGATAGTCCGGTGGATTATCAGACGGCCCAAAACGCGGGCGTTGATTTTGCGTTTTTTACCCAAGGGTACCGAAACGAACCCCTGTCATATTTCCAAAACGCCGTGCCGTTTGATGATTATCAGGAATTTTTGGGCATCCTGCGCCGTCGGTATTCGGCATAGGGGCACAGACCCGCGCAGATTTGCGCAGGCCCGTTGTTTTATTATTCGACCACGCGAACCGCGCCTTTGGCGGCAGAGGTTGTCAGCGCAGCATAGGCGCGCAATGCTGTTGTAACCTTACGCTTGCGTGGTTTGGCTGGGGTCCAGCCTGCGGCATCCTGTTTGGCACGGCGTTCGGCCAGAACATCATCAGACACGGCCAAATTGATCGACCGATTTGGGATGTCGATTTCGATCAAATCGCCATGTTCGACCAAACCGATTGTGCCGCCCTCGGCTGCCTCGGGGGATACATGGCCAATGGACAGACCCGATGTGCCGCCCGAAAAACGACCATCTGTGACCAAGGCACAGGCCGCGCCCAATCCTTTGGATTTCAGATAGGATGTGGGGTATAGCATTTCTT